>ERZ1034917.220-NODE-220-length-54940-cov-15.158313_pt1 | contig 54940 bp, 46 predicted proteins | sample MGYA00520605_ERZ1034917 | MGnify/ENA primary metagenome ERZ1034917 (study PRJEB33766, sample SAMN09781784) | gut metagenome | biome: gut microbiome | host: Homo sapiens | place: Madagascar | study: EMG produced TPA metagenomics assembly of the PRJNA485056 data... | reverse complement strand
GATTGGTTGTTGTCGGCGAAAACTATAATCAATCAGTGAACAGGTCACTTTTCAAATAACCTTTCTCAAATTGTGCGCAATTTTCCGGACGTTATCGGAAATGCTCCGATTACGCGAGGGCTGTGCCGGATTCCTTTCATGATCCGTTGCAAAGCGTTCGCATGAATCGCTTTCAGCATTGCGGCAAGATTTTTCACATGTTCCCACAGTTTTTTCAAGCCTCCAGCCATCACATGTGCGCAATTTTCCGGACGTTATCGTTTTTCTCAGAGCAGTATTGATTTCCGTACGGAATTCGCGGGAGAAAATTCTCAGAGCTATGAAAAACCTTAATTGTTGTTTCATTCAGTGGAAAAAAAAGCGGAGAATGCTAGAATATAGACGGCAGAGAACCGATAAAGAAAAGGAAGAGCAGATGACTCGACAGATTATTACATGCCGCGGATTGCCGTTCTGGTCGTGGAACGGGAAACTTGAAGAAAATGAACTGCGCCGCCAGATCCGGATTTTCAGGGAGATGGGATTCGGCGGATTCTTCATCCACGCACGGACCGGACTTGCAACCGACTATCTCGGCAAGGAGTGGTTCGATGCGCTGAAAATCTGCATCGACGAGGCGCGGAAGATCGGGCTTCAGCCGTGGCTCTATGATGAGGACCGTTATGCTTCCGGTTCCGGAGCGGGGGAGATTGGGAAGAATATTCATTTCCGCCGTCGTTCCGTAGAAGTCGAGGTGCTGAAAGAACCGGAATACCGCACGGATGATCTCGCATGGTTCGCCGGAAAGCTCTCCGGAACCATGCTTGCAGAACCGCGGCGGCTGGAGACGGGAGCGGATCTGAGGCCGGGCGAATCATTCCTGCGTTTTTATGTGAAATTTGCGGAGGCCGACTCCTGGAACAACGGCGGGTATTATTCCGATATGATGAATCCGGATGCCATGCGCGAATTCATCCGCATGACTCATGAACGGTATGCAGCGGAATTCGGGGAGGATTTCGGAAGCGTCGTTCCCGGACTTTTCACCGATGAACCGAACTGTTCGACGTGGACCGAAAACATGGAGCGGAAATTTGAAGCGCGTTACGGCGTGCCGCTGCCGGATCATCTGCCCGAACTCTTCTTCGAGGTCGACGGACGCGAATGTTCAAAAATCCGCTGGCAAATGGCGAATCTGCGTGCGGAACTGCTGGAATCGGCCTTCGCCGTTCCCGTTTCGAAGTGGTGCAGAAAACACGGACTGCTTTACACCGGACATGTCTTCGGGGAGGAAAACACGGTCACTCAGACGAAAAACACGGGAAACGTCATGCGGTTCGTGCGGCATATGGACATCCCCGGATTTGATGTGCTCAGCGACCGTCAGCTGATTTACGATGCGGCGCTCCAGACGGCGTCCGTGGCGCGCCAGAACGGGACGGCGCGCGTGCTCAGCGAATCGTTCGCCGGATCGGGATGGGATCTGCCGCTCTTCGCGCAGAAGGCGGGAATGGACTGGCAATACGCGCTCGGAGTTACGGTTTTCTGCGTGCATCATGCGTTTTACACTCTGCGGGGCGAAGCAAAACGGGATTTTCCGCCGGGAATCTCTTTTCAGTCTCCGTACTGGAAGCAGGAAAAACATTTGCAGGATTACGCGGAACGCCTCGGCGGTCTGCTTGCGGAAGGGGAGGCGGTGCGTCCGCTGCTCGTGGTTCATCCGCTGGAATCGACCTGGTTCTGGAAGCCGTTGGAAACTTACTCGCGGAAGGACCGCGAGACGGAGACTCGCCGGCTGCCGCGTCTGCGCAATGCGCTGCTCCGGGCGGGGATCGGATTCGATTACGGCGACGAGCTTGTCATGGAGGAGAGCGGTTCCGCGGAGAACGGACGGCTCCGGATCGGAAAGGCGGAGTACCGGGCGGTCCTTCTGCCGGAGCTCCGGACAATCCGCCGCACAACCCTTGCTCTGCTGGAACGCTTTGCGGATTCCGGGGGAACGGTTTTCCATATCGGTCCGGTTCCGCGGCATCTTGATTGCGAGGAATCCGGAGAGCCTCGGAGAGTTTACCGGAAATTCATCTCTGTCGATCTCGATTCCCTTTCCGGCAGACTTGAAGATTTGAAAACGGTCATAATCCGGGGCGCGGAGAATGAAAACACGGAACCGATTCTGTTCCGGGAGGTGAAACACGGTTCCGGGGCGCGTCTCTTCCTCTGCAACACCGGCTGTCCTCTTCCGCTGGATACGGATATGAACTGCCGGAGCGCGGAGGAACGGAACCTTGTCTTTCCGCGTGTGACGATTCTCTGGAAAGGGAGTCCGGAGCACCCGCCTGTGGAACTTGATCTTCCGACCGGAATGAGATATGCGGTTGATGCGGAGTTTGAGAACGGCTGGTGGCGGTTTGAAACTTCGTTCGGGCGGCTTGCGTCGCGCATGTTTGCAACGGAGCAGGGAACAACTGCGGAGCGTCCGGCGGAGCTGAACGGAACGGAGCGTATCGCGGCGGTTCTGCCGGGGCCGATGCGGATTCGGCTGGATGAACCGAATGCGCTCCCGCTGGATTTCGCGGAGTATTCGGTCGGCGGAGAGCCTTTCCGCTACGGTTATATCTGCAATATCGATTCGGAACTCCGCCGACGGCTCGGTCTGCTGGAGCGCGGACCGGAGATGGTTCAGCCGTGGAAGTGGAAGTATCTTCAGGAAAACTCGCGTTCCGCAGAACTGCGTCTGCGTTACCGCTTTCAGGTGCGCACGGTTCCAGTGGAGCTTGCGCTGGCTCTGGAGGAGCGGAAGGAATACGGAATCCGTGTGAACGGCATTCAAGTTGATGCTCCGGCGGAGGGGTGGTGGTGCGACCCCGCGTTTGAGAAAGTCCGGATTCCGCGCGAATTTCTGAAAACCGGAGAGAACATTCTGGAACTGCAATGCGCGTTTCACGGCGGCATGAGCGGACTCGAAGCGGTCTGTCTGCTCGGAGATTTCGGCGTTGCGGAAAATGAGGTGACCGCGCCTGTGCGGATGCTGAATTACGGCGACTGGGGGCTTCAGGGTTTTCCGTATTACACCGGGAATATCTCTTATTCTTCTGATTTTGAATGGGACGCGGCTTCCCCGGCGGTTTTTCTGCAGATTCCGGAATGGAAGGGAAGCGCGCTTGCGGTGACGGTGAACGGACACGAACACCTCTGTCTGTCGCCGGAAATGGACGGATGGAATATTGCCCCGTATCTGAAAAGAGGTTCCAACTCATTGGAAATAAAGGTTTTCGGAAGCCGGAGAAATGCCCTCGGACCTCTTGGCGGTGAACGGGGACCGCTGCTGTGTCCGGGCGACTTCAGCTACAGCGATCCGGCGGAGCGCAGACTGAAGCCGTACGGCCTGATGAAGCCGGTCGTTCTGCTTGTCCGCTGAGGGAAATATTCCTTTTACTGAAAATGATAGCGAATATATTGTTTTTGGTATTGACAAACGGAGCGGTTTGTTGTATAATATAGCCATACGACAAGGAACGCAACGATGATCGCAAAAGAAAGAAAAACGGTTCTTCTGGCATTGAGCTGGCATTTTGAAGCTCTGGTGCGGGGCGTGATCGCCTACGCGAGAGAACATGGCTGGCATCTGGTTTTTCTGCGCGGTCATGCGGAAGAGGGGCTCAAACGGTGGCGCGGCGACGGAGTGATTACGAGTCTTCCGGCGAATCAGATGACCTGCCGGGCGTGGCACAACATTAAGATCGTCTCGCTGGTCCCGCTGAAAGGCGAACCTTTGAAATGCTCCGTCGTCCGGGAAAACGATTATGAAATCGGACGGATCGCGGCGGAATATTTTATCCGGCAGGGCCATGTGAACTTTGCCGTTTACAGCGACACCGGACGTATGGAAGGTTTCCGCGACACGCTCCGGGAGAGCGGGTTCCAGTGTTCCATGCTGCGTCCGCAGAACTGGATCTGGCGCAATGAAGCGCGGATTCTGGAGTGGCTCGGCTCTCTTCCGAAACCGGTCGCACTGCTGGCGGAAAACGACTGGGACGCGTCGGAAATTTTCAATATCGCGGAGCGGAACGGCGTTGCGGTTCCCTCGGAACTCTCCATTCTCGGCGTGGGCAACGACCGGCTGATCTGCATGACGCCGATTATTCCGCTCACCAGCGTGAACAGCCGTCTTTATGCGGTCGGCCGCCGCGCCGCGCAGGAGCTTGATGAACTGCTGGAGGGCAAGCCGGAGGCGGAAGAGACCATCACCGTTCTTCCCGATCCGATGATCGTGGAACGGAAAAGCACGGACTTCCTTGCCGTGGAGGAGCCGCGCGTGATGCGGATCGTGAACTATCTGAAGGAGAGCGACACGGCGATGCGGATTTCCGTCAGGGATCTGGCGCAGAAGTTTTATGTTTCGGAATCGGCTCTTTACAAACTTTTTGTTCAGCATCTGAATCTTTCTCCGAAACAGTTTCTTGCGGAGCTGCGGCTGAAGCATGCCTGTGAGCTTCTTCTTTCGGAGAATCTGACCATGTCCGCGGTCGCCGCCCAGAGCGGGTTCCCGACGGCGTGCGCGCTCTTCACCGCATTCCGCAGCCGTTTTCATCTTTCGCCCGGCGAGTGGCGGAAACAGAATCTGGAAGCGAACCGTCAATACGCATGATGAACATAAAAACAAAAAACAGAAAGGCATAGATATGAGAAATATAAAATATGAGACATGAAATATGAAATGACTGTTTCCTATTTCAGAAAACCTTGCGAATTAAAACAGAAACAAACAAAAAGGCAGGCGGCACAATGAAAACACACCCGAATCAAAAGAAAGTTTCTTATTCACAGTTTCATATTTCACATTTTAAGGGGAAATCCAAAGGATTTACTCTTATAGAACTCCTTGTGGTAATTGCGATCATCGCAATCCTGGCGGGCATGCTTCTTCCCGCACTGGCGAAGGCGCGGGACAAGGCGCAGGGGATAACATGTCTCAACAATCAGAAACAGCAGAATCTGAATCTGCAGATGTATGCGCAGGATCATGGGGACATGCTTGCTGTACGCATGGATGGATTCGGCTGGGAGTGGGCGTCTGTCATTTACAGTTCCAATGAATCGACTACCGATATGGAAAAGATTCCGAAAACGGCATTCTGTTCCAAAGCGAAGCGGTGGATTGACGGAGCCAGAGTCGCAGATTTGACGTATGCCGGACACGGCAACTATTTCGGCGGATACGAATCAAGCCACGGGGGGCCATGGTTTAGTTCGGGTATTAACGCTTTCATCCAGATGAATAAAGTCAAGATGGGATCCGATTATTTCCTGCTTTCGGATTCTGTGATGTACACAGCCACAGACAACCGTCCGACCGGAGGATATATGTTCAATGGCAACAATACCGGAATTCATTTCCTGCACTCGAACCTGGCGACGATGCTGTTTGCCGACGGTCATGCCGCTTCGTTGAGCTATGCTTCTGTGCGTTACGATGTCTTTAATCAGGCGAAGAACGGATACGTCATCAACGGTCCGGACCATGGCTCGTTCTACCGGACGGAAAACTACAAAATCCCGTTTGCCAACGACTGAATCTAACTCGAAAGGAAATATAGAATGAAAAAACTTCTTTTTTCACTGCTCGCCGCGGCGCTTCTGCCGCTGACGGGGGCGACCGTTTACCGGAATGCGTTCGAAGATGCCGCTGGGCTCGCCGGATTCTCAAGCGATCCGAACATCCGGATCGAGAACGGCTCGCTGACCGCGGAATTCAAGAACAGAATCGAATACCGCGTGATCTCAAAGACGCTCGCCGCGGAAGCGTTTTCCGGATATTTCATCCGCATGAGCTGCGAAGTGCGCGCGGAAAACATCCTTCAGACCAAGCGCGATTTCGAGGGAATCAAACTTGAACTTTCCATGACCGCCAAGTCGGGAAAGAAAAGCTGGGGCAACATCCGCTTTCCGAAAGAGAGCTGGGACTGGAAGAAGTTCGAAGCGATTTTCCCCGTTCCGGACGATCTGGAGAGAATCTCCCTTGCAATCGGAATGCAGAATTCCGCAGGAAAATTCCAGCTCCGCAATCTGAAATTGGAAACGGTCGCCGTTCCCGTCAACATCCGCTCCGTCGCAAACATGGGCTATCGCGATGAAGTCGCCGGAGACGGCAAAGGCGGATGGACCGACCAAGGGCCGAAGCAGGACGGCCGCACTTTCGCCGAGCGGCTCTGGCAGTATGTCTATGCCGGAATTCCGATCGACGCCATTCCCGGCGGGAAAAGCGTGCTGACTCTCTACTCCGAACATTTCACGACCGGCCCCAAAGAGGCGGTCATTCCGGTGAAAGCGGCGATCGAGGCGAAAACTCTTTATCTGCTTCATGCTCTGGCGTGGGCACCCGCGCTGAAAGACAAGTTTGTCGGCACGATTACCCTGAAAGACAGGAACGGACGGATCCAGAAGATTTCCGTTGAAGACAAACGGGATGTGACGGACTGGTACCGCCAGACCGCGAATCTTCCGAACGGTTACGGAGTCCTCAAGGGACGCACGGGCGACGGCAACCTTGCGGGCATCTATCTTTCCCGCTTCACCGTGGAGCCGGGGATGGACGAGATCGTGGAAATCCGTTTTCAGTCGGTTCCGGAATGCATCTGGCTGATCCTTGCCGGAACGCTCTCTCCGGTCGACATTGCGCTTCCCGACGCCAAGCCGACCGTCATTCAGGCGAACTCGGACTGGCTCCCGATGGCGGAGGTCGAACAGAACCGGATTCTGCCCGGCTCCGCGCTGGACGTCAGCGCGTGGCTCCCGAAGGGCAGCGTCGATGAGCTCGGACGGGTCGTCATCAAAGACGGACATTTTGTCTTTGAGAAGAATCCTTCGCAGAAGATCCGTTTCCTGACGGAGGCGATGCATCCGATGCAGGTGATTCCGGAAACGCATGAAGAGATTGAACGCCTTGCGCAGGAAATCCGGCGGAACGGATACAATATGGTCCGCACGCACTTTCTCGATGCGGAACTGCTGAGCGCGGCATCGAAACCGCTGGAATTCCGCAGGGATTATCTGGAACGGCTGGATTATTTCATCTACTGCATGAAGAAAAACGGAATCTACCTGAATTTCGACTGCATGACAAGCTGGATCGGCTACACGCCGGGCGCGATCTGGAAAAACAAAGATCCGGAGAAGTCGTTCAAATCCCGCATCTACTTTGACCCGGCAGTCCGCAAAAACTGGCGCGACGGAGTGGAAAAACTTCTGACGCGCGTCAATCCCTACACGAAGACGCGTCTTGTCGACGACCCTGTTCTAGTCATGGCGGTTGCGTTCAACGAACAGGAGTTCGGGCTGTGGAACAAGGTCGACCCTGCGCTGATCCTTCCGAAATGGCAGGGCTTTCTGAAGGACAAATACGGGAAAATCGAAAATCTCAACGCCGCATGGAAACCTGCGGTTCCATTCAAAAGCTTTGAAGAAATCCGGACCTGGAAAGAGAACAGCGCCGACTTCTGGATCTTCCGTCTTCCGATGGAACGGGAGCTTGCGGGCTGGTTCAAAAAGCAGCTGCGCGAAATCGGGTTCAAAGGACCTGTTGCAAATCTGAACTGCGGCAAGAGCCAGATGTACAATCTGCTTCGCGACCAGTACGATTTCACGGCGATGAACCATTACCACGCGCATCCCTCGAATGTCCACATGCCGTATTCCTTCATCGACCAGAGCAGCACGATTGCGAAGAAAGCGTTGATATTCCGGAACATCGCCGGCACGCGTCAGCCGGGAAAACCGTTTGTCGTGACGGAACATCATATTGTCTTCTGGAACCGGTTCCGCTATGAACAGGGCTTTGTCATCGGCGGTTACTCCGCGTTCCAGGATTACGACGCGCTGACCATTCACGCGGCGCCGGTTTCCTTCAGCAAACCGAAATTCGTTTCAACTTTCGAGGTTTTCACGGATCCCGTTTCCAAAGCATCCGAGTTTCTGACGTTCTTCCTTTTCCGCCGCGAAGATGTGCGGTCCGGCAAACCGGGAGTCCGAATCCGCGCCACGGAGAAGGAACTCTTCCGTCCGGACGGAACCGTGGCGGAGGCTCTTTCCGACGAACAGTCGCTGCCAGCTCTGATGGTCGGAGAGAATGTGGAGATCAAACCCGATGCCGCCGGAATGTTTCCGCTTCATCCGGGGGAGATCGCGTACAAGCTCGGCTCAACCAATTCCACGCAGGTGAACAACGCCGGTTTTTCCGGCACGCGCGACAATCCCGCGGCGAATGCCGCCGAACTGCTGACGCATCTGCGCAAGTCCGGCGCGATCAAGCCGGAGAACCGCAGCAACGGAAGCTCCAGATTTGAAACTTCCACGGGAGAGCTTTATCTCGATTCCGCGCGAACCTACATGGAGATCAATACGCCGCGTCTTCAGGGAATCTGCGGACTTGCGGGAACGACGGCCGTCCTTCCGGATTTCTCGGTTCGGAAGATGAGCACGGACGGCAATCTCGCCGTGGTCTCCGTTGACGGCATGAAGCCTCTCCGCGAGTCCGGCCGCATGGTTCTGGTCTATGCGACCAATGTTCTGAACAGCGGCATGGAGTTTACCGGACCCGAGATGGTTACGCTGATCAGGATCGGCAAAGTTCCGGCTCTGCTCCGCCGCGGCGCGTTCACGGTCACGCTGAAAAACCGTAATGCGTCAAAGCTGAGACTCTATCCGCTGGATATGTCCGGCCGCCGTCTCAAGGAGATCGCTCCGGATTCGGTGAACGGTGAATCTGTCACTTTCTCCGCCGACACGGGCAGGGACGGAGCCGCGATTTACTTTGAAATCGCAGAGGCGTCTTCCGCGAAGTAATCCGTCTCATTGGCGGAACGGCGCGCCGGAATTGTTTCCAAAACATTCCGGCGCGCCGTTTTTTATCCTGAAAAATTCGCTCTTTCCGCTCCGCCGTTCTGGAAAAATCGGAAAAATGGAGTATAGTTTACCCAGTAAACAGCAGAAGGAGGCGGTGCTTATGAAATTTGAAAAACCGGGAAGGATATTCGAGTCTGAACAGATCGAATCATCCCTCCAGAAAATCAGCGATGAAATCATCTCCGAATTCAAGGGAAGGGGGAAAGATCTGATTCTGCTCGGAATTCAGCGGCGCGGCGTACCGCTCGCCAGACGCATTTCCTCCTACATCCGGGAAAAAACGGGTGCGGATGTCTCGGTCGGCACGCTCGACATCTCCATGTACCGCGACGACATCGGGCTCCGCCGGGTGCTTCCCGTCATTCATGAAACCGACATTCCGGATATCAACGGAAAAACCGTCATCCTCTGCGACGACGTTCTCCAGGCGGGGCGCACCATTCGCGCCGCGCTTGACGCCATCACCGATTTCGGACGTCCTTCGATCATCCGCCTCGCGGTGCTTTTCGACCGCGGCTGTCATGAGTTCCCCATTGCCGCGGATTACACCGGGATGGAGGTTTCGATTCCGGACGGCTTCAAAATTTCCGTTCACTGGAAGGAAATCGACGGCGCCGACTTCGTCAGGATTCAGGAAAAAAAGATTTGGAGATAATCATGGATTTCAACTGGACAAAAAAGGATCTGCTGAGCCTGTACGACCTCTCCGCGGAAGAGATTCTCTGCATTCTCGACACTGCGGCGGAGTTCAAAAAAGTCTCCCAGCGGAAAATCAAGAAGGTTCCCGCTCTGCGCGGAAAAACTGTTGTGAACCTGTTCGTCGAACCGAGCACGCGCACGCGCACCTCCTTTGAGCTTGCGGAACAGCGCCTTTCCGCCGACATCATCAACATTCAGGCGGACTCCAGCAGTCTGCGCAAGGGGGAGTCGCTGCTAGACACGGTGAAGAACATCGAAGCGCTGCAGGTTGACCTGATTGTCATGCGCCACCCAGCCGCCGGAGCTCCGAATTTCCTCGCTCCGCTGGTCCGCCCCGGCATCGTCAATGCGGGCGACGGCGCGCACAGCCACCCGACTCAGGCGCTTCTCGACCTCTTCACGATCCGCGAGAAAAAAGGTTCCTTCAAGGGACTCAACGTTTCGATTATCGGCGACATTCTGCACAGTCGCGTTGCCCGGAGCAACATGTGGGGGCTCCTCAAACTCGGCGCGAACGTCACGCTCGCCGGCCCCTCCACGCTCACCCCGACGATGTTCGAGAAGGTTGGGGTCCGGGTTTGTCACAACATGAAAGATGCGCTTGAAGGTGCGGATGTGGTGAACCTGCTCCGCATTCAGCACGAACGCCAGCGCGCGGGATTCTTCCCGAGCGTCGGTGAATATTCCAAAGTCTACGGACTGAACGCCGGAACGGAAAAGTATCTGAAACCGGATGCCCTGATTATGCATCCGGGGCCGATCAACCGCGGAGTCGAACTTGATTCCGAACTCGCCGACGGACCTCGGTCCGTCATTCTCGAACAGGTAACCAACGGACTCGCCGTTCGCATGGCGGTTCTCTTCCTCGTAGCGGGGTGCTTGAAATGAATTACATCTTTGAAAACGCCAGAGTCATCGACCCGGTTCAAAACCTCGATTCCGTCACCGACATCGCCGTGTGCGACGGCCGGATTGCCGATCCTGCGCACGTGAAGGACGCCGAGCGCATCGACCTCACGGGCAAAGTCCTGACTCCGGGCTTCGTCGATCTTCACGTTCATTTGCGTCATCCCGGCAACACTGCGGCGGAGACGATCCGCACGGGAACGATGGCGGCCGCCGCGGGCGGTTTCACCTCAATCGTCGCAATGCCGAACACTTCTCCCTGCGCGGACAACCCGGGCACGATCCATTACGTCCTCACCCACGCGGAAAACGAGGGCGTTGTCAAGGTCCTCCCCTGCGGCGCAATGACGAAGAACATCGAAGGCAGGGAAATGTCCGGAATCGGATCGCTCAAAGCAGCCGGAGCGGTCGCGCTTTCCGATGACGGACGCTGCGTGCAGGACAACCTGCTCATGCGCCACATCGTCCATTATGCCAAGACCTTTGATCTGCCGATCCTCGACCATTGCGGCGACAAATCCCTCGAAGCCGAAGGCGTGATGAACGAAGGTCAGTGGTCGGTTCTTCTCGGCATGAAGGGAATGCCCGGCGCGGCGGAGGAACTCATGATCTACCGCGACATCATCCTCTCGCGCCTTACCGGCTGGAAGATCCACATGCAGCACGTCAGCGCGAAAGAGAGCGTCAAGATTCTGCGTCAGGCGCGCCGCGAAGGCATCCGCGTCTCCGGCGAAGCGACGCCGCACCACATTGCGCTCACCGACGTCGAAATCAAGAAATTCAACTCGAACTACAAGATGAATCCGCCGCTTCGTTCGGAAGAGGACCGTCAGGCCGTTCTCGAGGGGCTCGCGGACGACACGCTGACCGTCATCGCAACCGACCACGCGCCGCACACCATGACCGCGAAGATGGTGGAGTTCGACTACGCGCCGTTCGGCATCATCGGACTCGAAACCGCGTTCCAGATCTGCTGTACGGAGCTGGTGCACAAGGGCGTTCTCTCGCTCCCGCACCTGATCTCCAAGCTCACCAAAGGTCCGGCGGAAGTGCTCGGGCTCGACATCGGGAATCTGAAAACCGGCAACCCGGCCGACATCACGATTCTCGACGTCGACCGCGACAATGTCATCGATCCCGCCTCCTTCAAGTCCAAATCGCGCAACACGCCGTTCGGCGGCTACAAGGCGAAGGGCTGCGTCGTCGGAACTCTCGTAAACGGAAAATTCGTTCATAAAACTTTTTGAGGAATAACCATGGACACCAAAAACTGGAGACTGGAAACCATTGCTGTTCAGGCGGGCTACGAGCCGGAAAACGGCGGCCCCCGCGTGCAGCCGCTCGTGCAGAGCACAACCTACAAGTACAATGACGCCCAGAGCGTTGCCGACCTTTTCGATCTGAAGCGCGAAGGCTTTTTCTATACCCGCCTCGGCAGTCCGACGGTGGATTGCTTCGAGAAGAAAGTCGCCGCGCTGGAAGGCGGCGTCATGGCGGTCGGAACGAGCTCGGGACAGAACGCAAATGCGCTTTCGATCATGAACATTGCGCGCTGCGGCGACCACATTGTTGCTGTGTCGAGTCTGTACGGCGGCACGGTTTCGCTGTTCTCGAATACGCTGAAGAAGACGGGAATCAATTTCACCTTCATCTCGCCGGAATCGACGGAGGCGGAGATCGAGGCGGCGATCCGCCCCGGCACGAAGGCCCTGTTCGCGGAGATGCTGGCGAATCCCGCCCTGATTGTTCTGGATGTCGAGAAGTTCGCACGGGTCGCGCACAAGCACGGCATTCCGTTGATTGTCGACAACACGTTCCCGACCCCGTATCTGTGCCGTCCGTTCGATTTCGGTGCGGACATCGTGACCCACTCCACGACGAAGTATCTGGACGGTCACGCGACGAGTGTGGGCGGCATGATTGTGGAGAAGGGCGGGTTTGACTGGAGGAACGGGAAGTTCCCGGAGTTCGTCGATCCGGATGAGAGCTATCACGGCACGGTTTATACGCGCGACTTCCCGGCCGCGCCGTATTCTGTGAAGCTCCGTGTGCAGTGGATCCGCGACCTGGGCAGCGGCATGGCGCCGTTCAACGCGTTCCTTTCGATGATGGGGGCGGAGACGCTTCACGTGCGCATGGACCGTCATTGTTCGAATGCTCTGACGCTGGCGAAACATCTTCAGCAGCACCCGAAAGTCGGTTGGGTGAACTATCCGGGTCTTCCGGACAACAGGGAATACGCGCTGGCGCGGAAGTATCTGAAGGGCTGCAGCGGCGTGTTCTGTTTCGGGGTGAAGGGCGGCGTCGCGGCCGGCGAGCGCGTGATGAATTCGTTGAAAGTTGCGGCGATTGCGGTGCATGTCGCGGATTTGCGGACATGTGTTCTTCATCCGGCGAGCATGACGCATCGTCAGCTGAGTGAATCCGAGCTGATTGCCGCTGGAGTTTCCCCGGACATGATCCGGGTTTCGGTCGGACTTGAGCATATCGACGATCTGATCGCCGATTTTGACCAGGCTCTCGCCCAGGCGTAAAGATACGAAGAGAAAAAGCTTGAGCCCGTTCCGCAGATCTGCGGAACGGGCTCAAATATTTTTAGTGTCAGCAAAGAGATTAATTATCGGGAACAAGTTCATTATAGATGACAACTTTCCCTGTCGGGCGGATGACAATCGGAAAATAATTCCCAAGCCCCTCTGCGGGAACTTTTTCTATGCTTTGTCCATCAGAAGTCGGTTTTCCGAGCCGTAGTTTTATTAAAATGCTGTTCGGAAAGTCACGAAGCATTCCATTGCCCTTGAAGAGAATATAGTTCTTTATGGATATAGTTGCTGTTCCTTCGCTGAAAGAGCGGCCTCCGATCTCACAGAGTTCTATTGGTGGATGTGTATCTTGAGTTAGCTCACTATTGCTGTTTCGTATTCTTTTCTCATTTTCTATATTGGTGTTTCCACTTGCATCAATAATGGATTCAGGAATATAGAAATTTTCTTCTGTTGGGCTGGATGTGCTGCTCTGTTGATGGGCTCCAATGACGACTCCCTCAGGCAAGAACTTCCAGTCGCCAAGCCATTCATTAAATCTAATAGAATTTCCTGTTTCATCTATTTTTACGGAACAAACACGATAGCTTTGAAAATTAAATCTTTTCTCGAATGCTGAGTTATAGGAATTATCTGAATGAGAAGGGAATACAATAGCAACTCCAGGTACTTTGCCGTCTTCTGGGATATTTCCAAGTGCGATAGCTTTACTTTTTGCTGCGTCTAGTCTTGCGGAAAGTTCTCGCATTGCTATTGTTGAAGCAGAACCTTTCAACATCCGTGTAAAGGCCGGAAGAGCGGTCGTTAACATGAGGGCGGCAATAGATAGAACTAAAAGGAGTTCTATGATTGTAAATTTTTGTTTATTCATGTTTGTGGCCTCGCTTTTGCAGTTCTCGGATTTGTTTCTGAAGAAGAATACGGCGTTTTTGTGTATTTTTGCTTTTCATGGAGTTTAACTCTTTTGAAGAAACTTTAACCGGTGTATTCAAGACCTTCTTCAGGATTTGCGCGTATTTATTGAATTCTGCGACTGCGGTTGCATAAGCCTCCGGATTCTGATGCATATAGACTTTTTGAATAATCGTTAGCGATGCATACAGGTCAACAAAGGCTGAGCCGACAGCGTTGTACCACTTCAGCTGATTTCCAGTTGCTTCTTCAAGCTCTGGGTTATCCAGCATTTTCTTGTATTTTTTTGCTGTTACTTGAAGTAAAAGCGGGTTTGGAATCTCTTTTCCCTTTAATGTTTTCCAGTCAGCCGGAAATGAAAAATCAACGAATTTTTCGCGCATGGTTTTGAGAAGTTTTTCTAACTCTTTCCCTTTGAAAGAGGGAACTCGCGGGTCTTTGTTAAGCAATACCCGCATTTGTTTTTGGTATTCGGCTTTGGTAAGTTGCTTTTGTGCAAAGAGGTTGATTGTTGAGCACAAGAAGATAACCGTTGCAAGAACAAGGAAAAGTTTATTCACCATAAATCACCTTTGCGTTTTTCCATACAGGACGATTACTCGTCGAATAGGGCTTTAGCGTGTATTCTCGCTCTATAACACCTAAAACCTGCTTTTCTGCAATGATTTCATCGACAATGTTGTTATACTTTTGCCATGTTGGAGTAACTGCTTGTGGAGCGCGATAGTCTGTAACATCAACTCCATCGGCTGTTGATGATGTACGGTAACCCGCATTGAATTTTTCTTTGTCGGTAGCTCCCCAGTTTTTGGTGAGCGGTTTGTCAGATTCCTCTAAGATCTCTGCCAGTCCAAAAACATACATCTTGCGCGGCAGATATGTGGGTTCTGCATCAAGAAGGAAGATCAACATCGGCAAAACTTTCCTCAGTTTTTCCTTATCAACAGAAGACGCAAAAAGTTTGGTGACATCAGATCTTCTTTGAAATCTAATATATGGTGTAGAGAGAGCTGTGGTAAATATATTTTTATCAACCGTTATCCCAGAGTCCTGCAGATTATCTTCTGCGGGGGCTGTTGCTTCTTGCGGTGTATCTCGATAGACTTTTTTCAGAAGATCATCAATAATCATGCAATTTTCTGCATTGAGGAGATTCAAAGAGATTTTTCCATAGACTTCTGTGTCATCGGTTATTTTCAACTGATCCAACAGAGCCAAATCTCCATCGTCGTAGTTCCTTGCGAGAGTATTGGCATTTGTAGGGGGGTAGGGATATTCATTGATTGGCCGAGTTGAGAAATTGAGGTATTTGTCCGGTTCTCCACGGTGAATCCAAGCAAGCTCATCCGCAGAAAAATCATTGTCAGCAATATATTTTCCCCGGAGATATGCTGGGATGTTTGACAATTCAATTGTGTCACTTGCGGTTCCTGCGGTCTCTGTATAGGGGGAGTAGTACGGATTGGAGGCGAGGAGATTGTTGAAAAGATCGTGGAGAGAAGCTGTGGCAGAGGAATTTTTCAGGTATGTAAAGCTGGTTCCCCAAGTTGCCGCATCCAAGTTTGCTCGCGGATCTTCTGCACGGGTCGCAGTGAGCAAGTAAAGGCACTCTGGGGCTGCTGATAAAGTTGTTTCACCGCTTGCATCTGTTGTTTTAGAAATGATGGCAATGTCCGCATCTGTTCCAGTAATTTTATTTGAGCGGGAGATATTCGTCAAATCAACTGCAATATAATCAGCTCCAGCTTCCGGTTTCCATTCAAGCTGAATTTTGAGATTGGAAAATTCAATGGAATCCAGTTTAAGATCTTGCTGGGTCGCAGAAGTTGCGCTGTCAAAAAAGTCTGTCCACTCAGCTTTTTCTGTTGTTATCGAGGCGTCCATGTCATAAAGCTGGCGTCCTGTAGAAACTTTCATGTTTGCTTCTTTGACTGCAAGTTCGGAGATGCTCGCTTTTAAGGTTTTTTTTGTTCCATTTACGCTGAAATGCAAAAGTATGTCTCCTCGAGCATCTAGTTTTACATTGTTGTCTGTTATTTGAGAGATATCCGAGTACATAGAAATTAATTCCGGAAAAATTTTCATGTTAGCAACATCTACAGAAAGTTTATTTTCGGTAGCGTTCGCTGTAATTACAAGACCCACATTGAGACCAAAGCCGCAAATGTACGGACTTTTTTTCAACCCCATGTATGTAGGGGTATTGGTCAGCCAATTTGTATGGACAACATCTGAGGTCGGATAATAAGCTGTTCCATCTTTAAATAGAGGGGTGAAGAAGTCAATAAGATTTGCAGCTATCTGTTTTGCTTTTGTCGTGTTGGAAAATCGTGTAAACCACGGGATTTGCGGGTAATGCAAAGGATCGTTGGAAATCTGTGTTGTAGTTTCAGCTCCCCATGTGTTTTTAAATCCAGTATTGCGGGGATTCGGATCATCGTCCCGTGTAATGAGTTTTTCAACAATAGCGTTGCGCGTATCTTCGTTGGAAACAGAAGAAACCTGCTGCGATAACTTGGGTAAGCTGATGCGATGATAAGCTGTACCATCATTATCTAATGAAAATGCTTCCGGATATTTAGTTGTATCGGTCGTGTAAAAAGTTGTGAAGGCTTTCAAATTTTCCCAGTTCTTGCTTGCACTGATGATATATTTATCCAATTCTGAATAATCTGTAAAGCGCGAGTTCTTGCTTAAAGAGTTTTTTAAATCTGAAGCATTGAAAAGCGTTGTATAATTGACAGTGATTTGCGCAGGATCTAACTCTCCCGCCAGTCGGATGCCTCTTCTTTTAAATTTGAAGTCGGTATTTTCAGGATCATAGAGTATGGTTTTGTTGTTGTCTAAAAACATTGAGGATAAGTCAACAATACCTTTGCTTGGTACAGCAATATAAGCGAAACGCGCCAAGAGAGTTTTTTCATTGCTTTTATTGGGGTCGTCGTTAAGAATATACTGCCATGTCGGATTTGTGTATGTCAATGTTGCTTTATAATCCAATGTTTCCATGGAATACATTGCATTGTTTAAGGTTAGAGCTCTGCTAGTTAAACGCCAAATATGGTCATAGTCATAGTTGTATTCACCGAAAGATGTAGTGCCGGAGGAGGCAGGAGTCATAGAGAAAAGATATTTTTCAAAATCAATATTATCTTTTTTTAAATTTTCCTGATATTCAACATCACTCAGCTGATACTTGACTCTGTCAAGTATGCTTGTCGCCAAGTTTTCTGCTGTTGCAGTGAAAGAGATGTCTTTGGAAGCGGCTTGCTGTTCGAGAGAGATTGAGGCAAAAGAAAGAGCTAAAACTGTCATTAGACTGAGAATGCCCATTGCAAAAAGTAAAGCAACGCCTTTTTCGGATCTTTTTGTCATGATAAACCTCTTAGTTCGTTTTACGCTCTAGGATAAGAGTGTAGGTGCGCGTATACTGAGACTTAACCTCATCGTCAGTTGCTTGGGAGTAACGCTCTGCCATCTCTGGATTTTCCAGCAAAGTTAAAGTCACTTGAATCCTCTTAGGAGCATCTGCTGTTCCACTTCCGGATGCTGCTGCGGTCTGTGGTATGGGGTCTATATGAAAATCTGCGACATTTTCAAGAAGCAGAAGAGCAAATGACCCTGTTCCAGGATCTCTTCCATAAGTTGTCCAAGGCGTATCGCTAGCTGTTGCATCGTAATTTTCTGTATCAGCCCGAGAAGTTATGTTGGCATAGAGATCGTAGAGCGGCGTACTTCCGCTGATAGTACTCTTCTTGTTGAGGTAAAATGCTATTTCATATTCGGTAGTCTGATTGTTCAGAGGATGTACTGAAAGAAGCCATAAAGATGGATTGTCTATTTTTGATTTTGATGGATCTTTTTGATAATAAAAGAGGGCTTTGTAAGAGTTGTCTGCATCCTGTTTTGTCAGAGAGGAAAATGTTTTTCTAATTAATTGGTTGACGAAGCGGGCATCGCCTGAGGTAACAGCTTTCTGGTAGGAGCGTCTCCAAATGGATTGTATCGAACCGAAAAGTTGCATCATGATAAGCATAAGAATCGCGAAAATAGACATTGCAACCGCAATTTCTATCAACGTAAATGATCTTTTTGTGTAGATTTTGGCCATTTTTTCTTGCTCCAGTTACGGTGTGGCGGAAGAATAAGTAGTTCCAAACTTGTCGTAAACGATGTAACGTTTGTCGCGTTCTTCCCATTTTTTCGAAGTCGGCCAGCTGACGCAGATAAAGACCCTTCCTGTATCACTCAAAGCAGAAAGGTCTTTTTTGTCATCTGTTGTGTTATTTGCGCGAACTCTTAAATCCGTTATAGGAGCTTTCCAAACATTGGCATGAATTCCAATGGTTCCATCATTGGATGTGATGTAATATAACCGACCTGGGATTTGTTGATATATATGTTTATCGGAATATTCATTTGATTTGCTTTGATAAGCAGGATCATTTATCTTATCTAAAATAGTACTCTTATAGTTTGAGTCATAGAGACTCATTTCGGAGAGCTTTATTATATCGGCATTAATCAACCACTGGATTTTTGATGCCGCTTCATCCATAAAGCCATCGTAGTTGACGTTTTTCATAGCATTCAGTGCAGGCGGGAGGAGGGCCATGACGCCGGTTATCCCGAAGGCAACGACTCCTATTGCTAAGACGATCTCTACCATGTTGAAGCTGTGGCGTATCTTTCGCATGTCCGTTCTCCTAAAACTTGCTCTAATATATCATATACAACAACTTTTTAAAATTTCCAGTCCCAAATGAAAAAAAAACGGAAAAAAGTGTCGCGCCTGCGGCGCTTGAGAGTGTCGGCTTCGCCTCGGCAAGTGTCGCTTCGCTCGAAAGTGTCGGCGCAGAGCGCCTCGGCAAGTGTCGCTGCGCTCGAAAGGGCCGAGCTGTCGCTGTTGATGCGCCTCCGCCGCGGAAGACAGATTGCGCGCCTGCGGCGCTTAGAAGGGGAAGGCGCAGGTGCGGCGAGGAGAGACTCAAAGGAACAATATATCGTTGAACTTGTGACGGGGCGCGGAAGGGGCGTTGCTTAAGCACCGCAGGCGCGCAATCGGAAGCTCAATATTCAACAGCGCTCCGCGCTCGGCCCTTTCGAGCGGCTATCGGCCGCGACACTTGCAGAGGCGAAGCCGACACTTTCGAGCGCTCTACGAGCGCGACACTTGCCGAGCCCCAAAGGGGCGACACTTTTTCTCCGTTCGCGCTTGATTTTTTTAAAACAGGCACTATCCTATTCTCCATGGAGAAACATTATGAGACTGCTTGTTTACAATATCGCGTACGGAACCGGAACCGCCGGCGGAATCGGAACCGTCTTCACCGCTCACCGCTATCTGCATACACGCATGGAATATCTGAACCGGATCATCGATTTCATCGACCGGAGCGATGCGGACGTCGTGGGACTCGTCGAGATCGACACAGGGTCGTTCCGGACCGGATTCGTCAATCAGGCGGCGCTCGTGGCGAAGCGGCTCAAGCATTATTCGCTCTGCGGGGTGAAGTACGGGCTCAGCTCCATCGGGCGCCGGATCCCCATTCTCCGCAAGCAGGGGAATGCATTTTTCACGCGTCTCGACGCCGCCGATGAGAATGTCTATTATTTTCCCGTCGGATTCAAAAAACTGATTCTGGAACTGCACATCGGGGGGATCCGTTTTTTTCTCGTGCATCTTGCGCTCGGTCACAAAACGCGCGCGGCGCAGCTTGATTATCTGATGAAAATCGCCGCCATCAATCCGGAGCCGGTTGTCATTGCCGGCGATTTCAACGCCTTCGAGGGCTCGGACGAGGTCGAAAAGCTCATGCGGACGCTCGATCTTTACGATCCGAACACGAAAGGTTTGCCGACGTATCCCGCGGGGAATCCGAAACTGCGTCTGGATTTTGTATTATGCTCCAAATCGATCCGAGCCGAGCGTTTCAGCGTTCCGGACGTGGAGTTTTCCGATCATCTGCCGATCGTGTTCGATTTTGAATACTGAACCGCCGGTTCCCGCAGAAACCGGCGGCGTGATGTGTGTTATTCGGCGGATTCCGCCATCCGGTTGCCCTGTGCGGCGTCCTTTTCCTCTTGAGAGAGAGGGAAGCGTCCCTCGTTGACGCCGTTGTGGAGGTAATGCCAGAGAGGATTGAGCCCAGCCTGACGGACGTCGGGATTGGCGTCAAGGTAGTAGTTCGAATCGAAGCGCGGCGAGGGGTTGAATCCGTGGAACGCGCCCCAGAAGTAGTAATGCTTGAGGGGATTGAGTCCGCTGATCCGGACGGTAGGGTATGTGGTGAGGTACCAGAGCGGATCGAACCAGCCTGATTTCGAGATGAGATCCATCTGTGCGCGGAAGTCGTAGAGGTTGGGGGCTTCCTCGTATTTTTCGGGCTGGACTTCGATGTGTTCGCCGAGGACGTGGATTTTGTCGAGGTCGGTGCATTTTTCGAGAACGATGTTGAATTCGTTGTCGAGATCCGGCTCGAAGTGGCAGTCGATGACGGAGAATGGGAAGTAGCGGAGGCGGATCAGGGGCTTGATGATTCTGTCGATGAAGTTCTCGTAATTGAAAATATGGTGGTGGTGAACGAAGTTGTAGCGCTGGTTCTCGATGTCGCTCCAGTAGACGTTGAGTTTTTCCGTGTGGTAGATGAGAGAGTCGAGGATATGTTCTGCAGCGTCGACGGTGCCGTGGTCTTCGTGGTCGACGATGAGGTGACCTGCGGAGGTTTCGGGGCGGTTGTAGTCGAAAGTGAAGCGGCGGTCTGGGATGGCGAGGAAGAATTTACCGCCGTCGTTGAGGCATTTGCAGACAGCTTTGAAGAAGCCGATGAAGTCGGGAATGTGTTCGACGACGTGGTTTGCGATAAAGTAATCGAACTTGTTGTCTCCGAGGACTTCGGAGAGAGAGCGTGTGCGGGCGACGAAATCGACGTCGACGAAGGTTCGTCCGGGGTAGAATTCCTGGAAGTGTTCGATGAGGGTTTCTTTCGGGAAGATGTCATAGTACTTGACGTTCGCTTCGCTTTTCTGGAGAAGGGGAGCGCAGAGGGCGCCGATTTCGAGTCCGGCTTTTTCGGCAAAATCCGGGACGTTTTTCATGAATACTTGACGGCGGATGACGTCGCGTTTCGCGTCTTTTTTTGGGTCGCTCATGGTTGATTACCTCTTTTTGGCTGTTATGTTGATGTTTTCCGTCGGATAGTTTGAGAAGAGACTTATCATGTGAACGGTTTCGTTGATCTGCGGCTGCGACATGTAGTAGCAGATGTTTTTCTTGAGGAAGGGGAAGCCGAGAACCAGGAAGTCCTGTGGGCGGCAGTAGATGGCGTTGTATTCCGGCGTGATGCGGTCGACGTCCTGGAGGCGAGCGGCGGTGCGCAGATAGGCATCTGAAATCAGGCCGTCCTCTTCGAGTTTCCGGGTGAGCTGGGTTTCGTATTTCGCAACGACATCGGGGAGGGGCGCCTCTTCCTTGACGCTTGCCCAGAAGTCGTGAAAGGCTTTCGAGTCGATGGCCTTGCGGCGGAAGACAAGGAAATAGCTCTGGATGTGGCGGGGGATGACGCCGCCGGGGAGATACTTCGCCTCTTCGCGTTTCGGGTTATGGGTTTCGGGGAATTCGGTCATGCCCCAGAAATCGGCGTTGCTCCGTTCCATTCTGCCGAAAATGCGGTCGAAGGAATGGAACGGGCCGATGATGCTGTTGTTCAGCAGAACCAGTTCGTCATAGTTGTCGAGAGGCGTTGAGTTGAGAGCCGCTTTCCAGGCGCAGAAGTCATAGCCCGTGTTGTTGCGGACCATGACATCTTTGGCAAAGGCGAGGACTTTTCGGGTTGCGTGGCTGCTGAGTCCGGAATTGGAGATAACGATGATTTCGGATGATTTGGCGAGTTCTTTGAGCAGATAAAGATCTGTGTCGGAGATGGTCTTGTCCGCCTGATAATGGACGAAGAGAGCAAGGCGGCGCACCTTTTTCGTCTCTTTCGCCGCCGGCGGGATGGGGGGGAGAGTCGCGGCGAGAGAGGTGAATCCGGTTCCTTCCGCGACGTATTTCCAGATACGTTCCGTTGCATGAGCGAGCGTATCGGAAATCTGACCGTTTTCCGATTCGAAGTCTTTCTGGTTGATGATGCCGTTCCGGAAAAGCGGTTCAATGGCTTTGGTCCGAGCCCAGAACATTTGACCGACGGGGAAGAGGGGGCGTTCCGGAAACTGAACCTGGAGTCCCATTGCTGCGAGAAGCTGTTCGCAGCGTTCGCGGTTTTTCTCCCAGTGCATGTAGTGACGCATTCCCGGGTGGGGGCAGGGGAAGCAGAGACCGAGCCGGGCGTCGCGGGAGAAACGCCGGAAGATTGTTTTGACATTGTCTTCCGAGCCGAGAAGCTGATCAAGGAGATAATGCCGCCATTCGTCGCCCCAATTTACCGTAACGGATTTTTTCGTGTGGAAATGACCGATAAAGTCGTACTTGGCGATCTTGTCGGAACAAGCTGCGAAGAATGGAGCGACATCGCGTCCGCAGTTCGGGGTGACCGTGACATGGCATTTCGAACAGGTGCGGAGGGGGTGGGCTTTGAGAATCTTCTTGATTTCTGCGCTTTTCTTCCGCGTATCGGTTGTGATCTCGCAGTCGTATTCAAACGGGATGTTGTTGAAATGCCGGATAAATTCCTCCATGAGATCGGGATAGAACGCGTGGAGGTGAATCAGAATTTTTCCCGGGGATTCGATTTCTCCGCGGTAAAGGGTGAGTATCTGATAGTCACCGCGCGCGGGAAGGTCGCAGAGGGCGCGGGTCGTGGTGTTGATGCTGGCGTAGCCGAAGCGTTCATCCGGTTCCAGATAGGTTCCTTCCGCCCATTCGTTCCAGGCGTTGATGAAGATGAAGCGTTCATTTTCCGGGAAATTCTTCTTTGTGTATTCGATGTTTTTCCGGAGCCAGAAATGGTAGGAATCGAGAGAGAAATACTGCCAGATGGAGTAGCCCTCGGCGCGGCGCGCGGAGTTGTCCCATCCGAGCATGGCGCAACGGTAGTACGGATAGGGCGAGCGGTCCGCCATCGTCGTGTTGTTGCGGACGTCTTCAATGATTTTCGCGTAGTTGTAATAGAAGCCGTCCTCTTTGTATGGTTTGAAGACTGAAGGCTGGATCAGTTCGAGGCTTGCGACCATGTGCGGCGGGAACTCGACTTCGCGGTCAACCTCGAGCGGTTTTTTGAATTCATCGGTCCGGATGAAGGTGCGACAGGACCAGATCTGAATTTCTCCGACGCCGTTTTTGCGGCACCAGTCGCGCCAGAGGGCGAAGGTTTTGTTCGGGGACGGCAGGATTTTTGCGTGATAGATGAGAATGACCGGCTTTCCGTTGCAGCGGACGTAGCGCGGGTCCGTGATGTATTTTTTCAGATCCTGAATGAAACGGATGTCGTTTTCTTCGGAGTAGTTCTGCTGAATGAGAACCGACTTTTCCTGTCCGTCCCAGGTGCGGGTCCAGTTTTCGTTCGCCCAGCAGAGACAGAATTTGAGTTTGATTTCGGGATGACTGACAAGAAGTTCGAGCGGTTTTTCCATGAGTTTTTTGCCGTCGAACCAGTAGTAGTACATGCAGAACGCTTCGATTCCGTGGGCTTTGGCGAGAGCGGCCTGGCGTTTGAGCGTTTCCACTTGCGAGAGGTCGTAATACCCGATGTCCTTGTGCGGCGTGCGCGGCTGATAGTGTCCGGGGAAGCGCGGTTTCGCCTTCCGGGTATTGGTCCATTCGGTGAAACCTTTGCCCCACCATTCGTCGTTTTCCGGGAAGGTGTGATATTGGGGCAGATAAAAGGCGATGGCGCGGACTTCCGGTTCCAGACGGGGAAACCGCTCATCGTCCTGATAGATGGAACCATAGACTCCGGGTTCGAGCATGGAATCGGGAAGAGCAAGCGTGAGCGGAGTTTTGGTTCCCGCCATTTTTTTTACGGAGCGGGTTGCCTGATGCATCAGCGCGCTGAGCAGGACGGCTGCTTTGCGTTTCGGGGTGCTCTGGCTTGCAGTGTCCTTGAGAAGCCGGTCGTCGATGATTGTTTTGAGTTCAAGCAGGATGGCCCGGTTGAATGTGAGAATTCCGCGCAGGTAGTGGAGTGTGCGGGCTGCGCCCCAGGCGCGGGAGTTCAGAATCTGGAGCAGATAGAGCCTGTCGTGTTCCATTTGGCGGCGAAGCGACTTGCATTCGTTCGTCTGTCTGTCTGCGGTCTGTTTTTCCTGTGCGACGGCGTGCTTGAGAGTGTTGATTTCCTGCTGCATGCGGATCATTTTCTGTTCCAGTCCGTCGCAGTAAGTCTGGAGTTCGGTGAGGGCGATGTTCTGAAAGTCGTTTCCGGTTGCCTGTTCGGGAATCGGCAGAGTCTGCCCGTGCAGAGAATCGGGCATGATCGCCCGGTCGAAAATTCTTAAGAGTTCCTCATCCTGAAAGTTCATGCTATTTACACTCTCTGATAGTGATTGAACGCATAGGCAGACCGATCAGGACGCCCTGAAGCGGGAGACCCGATTGAACTTGGAATTGCAAAGCGTTGTGGTTCCAGATTTGTATGCGATGTTCGTCGAGCTTGCCGGTGGAAACCGCGATTCCGATGGAATAGTTTCCGTTGGCAAGGCGCGGCAGAACGAAGTTGAAGACCGTTTCCATGACTCCGCCTTCGGAAAGCTGGGGGATTGAGTCCGGGGCTCCGGTATCGCCGAAAAGATTCTGGCCGTCCGGGGCATGGACGATGAATCCGATTGCCGGGAGAGTCAGCGGTCTGAGGGCTCGCGCCCGGATTGCAAGGCGGACGGATTCTCCGCCGCGGACCGTTTGCAGCGGAGCGCCGTCTCCGGCAAGGAATTCGACGGATTCAATGACCGCGCCGCCTTCGCCGAAGGCGCGCCCGTCGGCGTTGAACGGCTGGAGAATCAGCTCCTGTCCGGGACGGCAGTCTTCGGGAATGTCGGCGGTTTCCGTGCCGTGAACTTCCACATTCTGCTTCTCTCCGTAGCAGAGTTCGAGATAGCGTTCGGAAATGACGCGCGGGGAACCGTCGGCGATCAGATGCCCGTGATCCATCAAAATCGCGCGGCTGCAGAGCATGGTGATGATATTGACGTCATGGCTGACGAGCAGAACCGTGCGGGAGCGGATGTATCCGCGGAGGAATGCGATGCATTTCTGGGCGAAGCGGGCGTCGCCGACAGCGAACACCTCGTCGAGCAGGAGAATGTCGGTTTCCAGTTTGATGCAGGCGGAGAATGCAAGGCGCATCACCATGCCGGTCGAATAGGTGGAAACCGGTTGATCGATGAACTCGCCGATTTCCGAGAATTCGATGATTTCGGCGAGCTGTTCATCGATCTGTTTCTTTGTCAGGCCGCGGATGCAGCCGGCGGTGTAGATGTTTTCGCGTCCGGTTTCTGTCGCGTTGATCCAACTGCCGAGTTCGAGCAGGGAGGCGATTTTCCCGTCCGCCCAGATTTGTCCGGAAGTGGGGTGGACGGTTCCGGCGATCATCTGCAGAAGAGTGCTTTTTCCGCTTCCGTTCACGCCCATGATGCCGAGGCATTCGCCGCGCCGGACTTGGAGCGAGAGCGGGTGCACCGCCGTATAACGGCGGTTTTTGAAACGGTATGGAAAGAGAAGGTTGCAGAACATCTCGCGGCGCGTGGAGGAGCAGGGATATTCCTTCGAGACATTCTCCAGCATGAGAATCAGATCAGACGACATCGGCAAAGCGCCTCCTCATCGCGGAGAAGAAGCAGTATCCCGCCTGGAATACCGCGATGCCAATGAGGTAATAGAGGAAAATCTGCGTCCAGTCCGGCGGCAGTCCCTTGAGGAAGATGTTGCGGATGTTGACGACGGCCGGAGTGAGCGGATTCAGCTTGAGAAGAGGGTGGAAGGATTCGGGAATCATTTTGAGACTGTAGAAGATCGGGGTCGAGAAAAAGAGAAGGAGCATGAGAATGCCCATCAGATTCCCGAGGTCGCGGAAGAAAAGTCCGAGCGCAGCCGAGATCCAGGAACAGCCGATCGTCAGAAGCAGGAACGGCAGAACAACCAGCGGGAACGCCAGCAGGGAGAGCCAGGAGAAACCTCCGCCTGAAATGACGGAAAACACTCCGAGCAGCAGCAGAATCACCGTCGAAACCAGCATGTTGGCGCAGGCGAGACTCACAGGCAGGAGCAACAGCGGAAACGGGCAGCGTTTGATGGAGCCGGCACGCGAAACCAGAAGATTCAGGCTTCCCATGACGCTTTCACTGAATGCGGAAAAAACGGTGATTCCCGCATAGACTGCGAGACCGAAGCTCCATTTGGAGGAGAGTTCCGTTTCCGGCCAGCGCAGCTTGAAGACGTAGCTGAACATGTAGACGTAGATCAGCAGAACGCAGACCGGCGGAATGAAGAGCCAGAGAACTCCGAGCAGACTGTGACGGAATTTCGCCGTCAGATTGTTGCGGAAAAGCATCCCGAACAGCGTACGCTGTTTCAGAACCTCTTTCAGAGGCTCTGAAGGATTCAACCCTTTTCTCCATTGAAACTTTGGAGAGATCTGATACATGTTTCCTGCTTTGTTCCTTTATGCGCTTTGGGCGTTATGCAATGACGGCCCATTTCATATCAACGCCGCGTCCCAGCTCATGCCATTTCGACATATTGCCGCCATCGTACCAGCCAAGCATTCCGGTGGAGTATTGGCGGACGAGCAGATCGTCTTTTCCGTCGCCGTTGTAGTCTCCCGCTCCACAGATGAACCAGTCTTTCGCGTTAAGCTGTCCGAGGCTGGAGTAGCCAGAGGCTCTTCCGTTTTCAAATTTCATGACGGATCCAGTTGTGCGGTTGGAGAAGACAAGATCATCTTTCCCGTCGCCGCAGAAGTCTCCGATCGCGGAAAGCGTCCATGCGGTTCCGGTGGAGCCGAGCGAGGTAAGCATTCCGTTCAGATTCGTCATGTAATAGGAATCGTTGTAGCGGAGAAGAATTTCATCTGTGTTGTCTCCGTTGAAATCTCCGGTTCCGCAGAGTTCCCATTTGCCAGTGAATTTGGTTGAAATGGATTTCCATTGATCGGTTCCGTCGATCCAAACTCCGAGAGATCCAAGTTTGGGTGCGTGCCAGACAATGGAATTTTTTCCGGCTTTTCCCGTAACGTTTCCTACCTTGACATTCCAATTGATATTATCCGGGTTATTCAGACAGCTGATGCTTTTCCAGTTGTTCATATCGCCGTCGATGCGGTATCCGATGTAAGCGCTCCGAACACCGTTGAGAACGACATCGCCGAACATGACGATGTCGGCTTTTCCAGAGGAATTCATGTCATACGCTCCGAGCACCTTCCATGCGGTGGACTCCGGGATTCCCTGACCCCGCCAGGTGTTCGTGCCGTCCATCCAGAATCCGATCTGATAATCGTCGCCGATGTACTGGAAGACGATATCGCTGATGCCGTTGCCGTTGATGTCGTTTTTGACGGGGCCGGAAACCAGCGGTTTGAGATTGCTCGTGTCGAAAAGAATCGTTGAAATGGCTTTCAAGCGGCGGCGCGAGCCGGAGTAGTAATAAGTCCCGCCCCATTTCATCCGCTGGTCATGCTGGTAGGTGTCGTCAAAAATAATCTCTCTGGTAGAGGCGTTGTAGCCATAGCCGGTCATGGTGTGACCTTCGATATGGACGAGAACCACACGTCCTGCGTCAATTTCCGCCATGTAGTCTTCAAAGGTGAACTTGCCGCTGAACGTGTCCACATAGGTGTCTTTTGTATTGTATTTATCCAAAGCGTAGCCGGCCTTTTGCACGTAGAGCATGAGACCGTATTTCATGTCCTGACAGCGGATGGGGGTTGTAATCGATATGGAGCCCGACGAAACGGTCAGCTTCTGAGTGCTGTTGATGATGTATTGAAGAGTGGTGTTCGGGAAATAAGTGGTCGAATAGTCTTTGTTGTCGCGCCAGTACTGGCTGGTTCCGAGAAAATCCGCGATGCAGTCGAAGACGGAAATATTCAGGTTCGTGGTTCCGTTGACAAACGTATACGGATATTCATGCTGCGGCGCCTGGCCGAAGAAGCGTTTCACATGTCCTTTGGAAGCTATGGCGGAACCGAGGACGGTGTCAAAGGCGTCCATGTCGTAAATGGAGCCGCTGTAATCGCGGGCGTTGAGTTCCACGTCGCCTTTGATGAGATTGGAGACGTTGTAGCCGAGATAACCGTAACGGTCGTAATAGCCGAGCAGCATTCCCATGGCCGTGGCGGTGCAGCCGTACATGTATTTCACCTGCGGAACTTCATAGGGAAGAACGACGTCTCGAGGAGCGGAGACGGTGCAGGAGACGGTTGTGTCCGTAAAAATGTCTTCCGGAGAGATGAGGAAACCGGAATTTTCGGGAACTGTCGTTACGGTCGCCGCCGGCGAAACCGTTTGCGTGGATGTGCCATCACAGAATTGCAGATCGGACGGTCCGGAAGTCTGTCCGGCGGACGGGGAAAGCAGTTTTCCGTTTTCCGGGCTTTCGCTCTTTTGTTCCGCGAATACGGAAAGTGTCAATGGCGACGGGGCGGCGGGAGCCGTTTCAGCGGTCAGCACAGGTCTGCAATTCGTTTTGACCGGGATTGTAAGGAAGATATCTGAAGAGAACGGCGTGGCAACGGGTTTGGCGGATTCTTGTTCCTGAGCGGGGAAGCTGTACAGCTTTCGGCGTGGTTTCTATTCCAGTTTTTTCATTTTTATTACCCTCCCTGTTCTTTTGTCAAACGATATGCGCTTGGATAATATATTCTCCGGTTTCGTATAATTCAAATGAAGAAACGGAGATTCTTAAAAAAAGAGTTTGGGAAAGTTGTATTTTGGAAAAAAGCAAAGGGGAAAAATAGTTTTTGAGGGTCAAGCTTTCTTGACAAAGAGGAAACGGGGGATTCCGAAGCAGTCTTTCAGAATCATGGATTCGGCGAGGAAGGGGAGAGATGCTGCGAATTTCAGAAGCGGACGCGTCTGTTCCGCGCCCATCTCGAACATCGCGACGCCGCCGGGGACAAGATGAGCGTCGAGTTGCCGGATTGCCCGGCGGATCAGGGAGGTTCCTCCGTCGTCGGCAAACAGGGCGACGTCCGGTTCAAAATCGCGGACTTCGCGCTGAAGATTCGGTTTTTCTTCGCGTGGAATGTACGGCAGATTTGCTGCGACGGCGTCGAACCGCATTCCGGGGAAGGGTTCGAAGAGGGAGCCGGAACGGAATTCAACATTTTTGAATTCGTATGCCGCAAGATTGCGCTGCGCCCATCGGAGAGCATCGGGGGAGAGTTCGGAGCCGTACACTTTTAGGTCCTCCCGCGCGTATGCAAGCGAGAGGGAGATTGCGCCGGAGCCGACGCCGAGTTCGCAGAAGGTTCCGTTCCGCGGGATCTGCGGAAGAAGAGTCTCCACGATTCCGAAAGTTTCCGGACGCGGAATCAGACAGCCGGGACCGACCTTCAGCAGCAGTTCGCCGAAGTATTCATCGCCGAGAATGTACTGGAGCGGTTCGCCGTTGAGCCGGCGGTCCGTCATGGCGTACGCACTTTGGATTTCGGAGTCATCCAGCGGGCGTTTCTGAAAGAAAAACTCCATGACCGGGATGGCGGCAGCCCGTGAGACGATCCAGCCGGATTCCTGTTCGGCATTGTCGACTCCGTGCAGCCGGCGGAGCACTTCCAGGCGGAGTTCCTCTGCATTCATAGGGCCGTTTTTTTCTTCTCTTTCGCCTTGCGGTAACGGCGGACCAGATGAAGCACGCCGAAGTAGGTGACGGGGGTCATGACGGCGGTCAGGATTGCCGCGCCGATGAAGAAGGCGGCGACGAGTTCGCCGCCGAGCGCGAGCAGAGCCGCCCAGCTGCCTTTCGAGATGACGTCCATCATTGCCTCTTCGATTTTCGCGTAGGAGAGGTCACCCCCCATGAGCTTGTTTCCCACCCAGCATTGAGCCGGATAGATGACGAAGACGGTGAAGTGGTTGGTCAGGAGCGTTCCGAACGTCGCGCCGATTTTGCTTCCCTTCAGCAGAAAGGAGGTCGGGATGGAACAGGCAAGCTGAAGTCCGAACGGAACGAGACAGCCGTAGAACATGCCGATCGCCCAGCCGCGGGCGATGTATTCGGGCGTCGCCTTTTCTTTTAAAATCTTTGAGTACAGGAAAAGGTATTTTTGCCGGATCCATTTTTTGAGAGTCATAAATTCCCCCTTTACATTAGAGAGCGGAAAGATAGCATGTCAAATGATGTTTTTCAAGCCTTATTCTTCGCCGAGTGTAATTTTTTCCACGCGTTCGAGCGGACGTCCGAGGAACCTGGCGGCGTGCGCGGGAAGTTCCGAGTGCAGATCGGTAAAGAAGAAACGGCATTTGCTGCCTTTGCCCTTCGCCGCGGAAAGATTGTTGCGGAGCAGGAATTCCTGCACATGATCCGCGCATGCGGTGGCGCTGTCGATGATCGGAACCTGTCCGCCGAGGTAGGAACGGATGGTCTCCCTGAAGAGCGGATAGTGGGTGCAGCCGAGCAGGAGCGCATCGGGCGGATTGAGGCGGACATTGTGCAGATAGATGTCAAGAACCGCGCGGGCGATCGAATCGTCGGTGACGCCTTCCTCCGCCATCGGGACGAGGAGTGGACAGGCGACGCTTTCGACGATGATCGAGGGGTCCTGTCTGTGAATGCCGCGCCGGTAGGCGTCGCTGCTGACGGTCGCGCGGGTTCCGGTGATGACGATTCGTTCCGGCGCTGCGGCAAGCGCGGCGCGGATGCCGGCGTCGAGCACGCCGAGGATATGCGCTTCCGGATAGAGACGGCGGAGCGGCTCCATGGCAACCGCCGAGACGGTGTTGCAGGCGACGACGATCATTTTCACTCCGCGGTCGAGCAGAAACGCGGCGTCTTCGCGGGCAAAACGGCGGATGGAATCCACGGATTTGTCGCCGTACGGCACACGGGCGGTATCGCCGAGATAAAGGATGTCTTCATCGGGGAGAGCGCGGTTCATGGCGGCGGCGACGGTCAGCCCGCCTAGTCCGGAATCGAACACGCCGATCGGTCTGTTGTCAGCCTTGTGCGACACTTTGGTTCCTTTCGATCAGCGTTTCCGTAAGGTTTTCCAGAAGCGCGTTTTTGCGTTTGTCGAGCTTGAGCGATTTGTGCTCTTTGCACATCCCGCGTTCGACGGTTTCGACGAATGAGTTGATTTCGCGCCGGGAAATGCACTGCGGGTGCGCCGCCCAGCGCCGGAGGAAAATCTGTTCGTGAAGTTCCGGCTGTCCCGCGCGCGGAATGGTGATCGGACGGGCGCAGGTTTCAATCTGATAATCTTTCAGGGCGATGATGATCTTGGCGTAGTCGGTTTCGGTGGACTTCAGACGGAGGAACTTGTATTCCATGACGTCGGAGGCGGAAGATTCGTCGCCGGAACGGGTGTAGTGATGCTTGCGGTCGGAAAAATTCAGGCTGCCGGCGCAATTGGTGTCGAGTTCATTGTTGAAGATGCGCCATTCACGGAGAATTCCGTTTTCGTCGCGGCGCAGGTCGCCGCCGAGCAGGAGCAGACAGACCAGGTCGGTTTCCTTGTGCGGCCGGTCGGTGATGGCGGTCTTCCCGTTGATTTTCGGAAGTTCCATGGAGATGTGCAGGCTGTGCGTCGGAATTTCGAGAAATTTCACGGCTTCGTTGATGACCATGGACATCGCCCACGGACAGTCGAACAGCGGACGCGAGAGGTCGCCGATGATGTTGAAGCGTCCGAGCGCGTATTCCAGGAACCCGCGGTTGCGGCTGGTTGTTCCGGCGGTGAGCGGACGATGCGCATCGACATGTCCGCCGAGACGCCACATGCGGCGGCGGAGATCGAAATCGTTGAACCAGTTGAAGGAATCGAAGCGGCTGTCCTCCCCCGGTTCCGCATAAACGGCGCGGGAGCCGAGACAGCTGAATTCCAGTTCCGCTCCGAGCGGTGTCGGCGTGGAATGCCAGTTGAAGCCGACGTAGTCCACAATGTCCTGCATCTTCCGGTGGTCGTAGATTTCATCTGCGACGGTGATGCAGAGCTCCGCATACTCGCGATAGGAACGGCCCGGAACAGCCGCGTCGAGCTGTTTCGTCTGCATGAGCTTTTTGATTTTCCGCCTGTTGGAATTGTAGTAGAGAAACGCCAGCAGAATGGTCACTCCGTGCCGGAAATATTTATGAGCGACGCGGACGGCGTCGTGGAATTCATGGCGGAGCTTTTCCGCGAGCTGATTGAAGATGATGTGCTTGCAGACAAGCTCCATGTAGGAGTCCGCATACGGACGGATTCCGCAGTTCGCGAAGACTTTGTTCAGGTCGGGGGGCTGGGCGCCGCTGAACGCCTGGAGCATGAGATAGTTGCAGACATAATCCCCGTCGAAATGCGACTGGATGAGCTGGTCGATTTCGGACCCCATGAGCTCCTGCATGGCGCGCTTGGAAATTTCCGATTCTTTTTCCGGGTCCGGCGCAATGCCGTTGAGCGTGGTGCTGATTTTGCGTTCCAGATAAAGATTGTAGCGGTCTTCAAACTGGATTTCCGCACCGAAGGATTTCTGAAGCGCGGGGACATTGCCGATATACGTTTCCGCCCGGCGGCGTTCTCCAGCGGAGTCGCGGATGACAACGCGGCGGCGGAAATAGAGTTTCTTTTCATCCTCGAAGGCGTCCAGCAGGACGAGTTCTTCGGGCGTGAGGGCTTTGAGAATGCGTCCGCGAACCTGGGAACCTTTCTGGCGGACGATAAAGAAGAAGGCTCCCGGAGGAACAATGCGCATGTAATTGTTGAGAACCGCCGGTTCCGTTTCGACGCGGCGACCGAGAATCAGCTTGACATGGCGGTCGCTCAGGAGGGTTCCGTAGACAAAAAGGTCGGTGCAGCCGTCGTGTACCGCGGATGCGGCGTCGGCGACGGCTTCCGGGGTGCGGCGGCGACGGGTCAGAGAAATTCCATCAGAACCGCTGTCTCGTCGCAGTTGTCCTTCTTGCTGCATATTGCGCAGTCGCTCCATATTTTGCCGGGGAACATGTTTTTATCCACGATCCGGAATCCGAGACGCATGAAGAAATGGGCGCGGTAGGTCAGCGAGAAGAGACGGGCTGGAACGCCCGCATCTTTCATCTGCCGAATGACGCCCGCGAGGATTTCGGAGCCGATGCCCTGACCGACATGTTCGGGAACAACCGCGAAGGATCGGACTTCGTAGAGCGAAAGTCCGTAGTCGCGGATTGCGATGCAGCCGACGAACTCCCCGTCGAGTTCCGCAATGCGGAAGTTGCCGATTTTTTCCTGAATATCCTCGGCGGTTCGGGGGAGGAGCAGACGCTCCTTCGCATAACCTCCGAGGAGCGCCCAGATGCGGTGGACGTCGGTGTTCTCGGCGTGATGCAACCCTTTTTCGGGGGTGTAGCGCGCCGGTCTTACGACCAGGGAGCCTTTGAACATCGTGTTATTTCTCCGCTTCGGCTTTTCCGGATTTCTTCGGCTCCGCGTAGAACTTGACGTTGCGGAACCGTTCATAACGCTGGTTTTTAAGCTGCTCGGGCGTCCAGCCGTCAAATTCCCTGAGCGCGGCGAGAACCGCTTTTTTGAGGCTTTCGGCAGCCGCGTCGTAATCCTTGTGAGCTCCGCCGAGCGGTTCCTCGACGACGCCGTCGACGAGTTTGAGCTTGAGCAGGTCGTGCGCGGTAAGTTTCAGTGCTTCCGCTGCCTGAGCGGAATAGGCGCGGTCTTTCCAGAGAATCGCAGCGCAGCCTTCCGGCGTGATGACGGAGTAGTAGGCGTTTTCCATGATCATGACTTTGTTTCCGACGCCGATGGCGAGCGCGCCGCCGGATCCGCCTTCCCCGATGACCACGCAGATGACGGGGACGGTGAATGAGAACATTTCGCGCAGATTGACCGCGATGGCTTCGCCGATGTGGCGTTCTTCGGAAGCGACGCCGGGGAACGCTCCCGGGGTGTCGATAAAGGTGATGATCGGCAGACGCGCCATTTCCGCGATCTGCATCAGGCGCAGGGCTTTGCGGTATCCTTCCGGATGCGGGCAGCCGAAGTTGCGCATGACGTTTTCTTTGGTGTTGCGTCCTTTCTGCGTGCCGATGACCATAACGGGAATATTGTCGATCTTCGCGAAGCCGCCGACGATCGCCGCGTCGTCCGCGAATCTGCGGTCGCCGTGGAATTCAAGAAAATCGGTGCAGAAGCGTTCGATGTAATCAAGGGTGTAGGGACGGTTCGGATGACGCGCAAGCTGGACGCGCTGCCATGCGGAGAGGGACCCGTAGATGTTCTTCTTCATCTCTTCGATCTTGACTTTGAGCGCCTTGATCTCCACGGCGGCGTCGATATGGCTGGAGGAACTCAGAGATTCCCATTCCGCCAGTTTCGCTTCGAGCTCCGCGATCGGTTTTTCAAATTCCAGATTGACGATTGACATATTCGTAAAAACTCCTTCGTTAGCCGTCGGTTTTACATGACGAGCACCGTGCCGCCTTCGGAAAGCAGCACGAATATTTCATTGATGTCTGAATTCTTCAGACGGAAAAACAGGTGTTCGGATTCTGCGGTCCGCGGAGCTTCTCCGTGAATTCCGGAGACAGGCGTTCCTTCCTCATTGCGCAGTTCAATCCAGCGGCTGCCGAGCGTGTTGCCCGGCTGGTTGAACTTGTAAAACTGTCCGTTCAGTTCAAAATTCGGATATGCAAGCTTCGGACCGACCGTAAAACTGCCGGACGGAACGGAGAAATCCGCTCCGCACTCCACGTCGAAGCAGCGGTAGACGGTCTCCTCCTTCGTCAGGACCAGAAGACGTTTTGCGGCTTTGCCGATCCGGATGCTGAAGGAATCGGAAACCTTGTTTCCGGCGTTGCGGATTGCAAGGTTTGCGCTGATGGAGAGCTGGAGCGCCTCTTCCGCAACGGCGGGATCGGATGAGGCGAAATAGAGTTTCGACGCCTCTTTTGCCGCTGTTCTGTAATCCTCCTGCAGAATGGCGATTCGGGCGGGTTCAAGAGCGGATGCCGCTCCATTTTGCGCGGAAAGTGCAAATGCGCCTGTCAATAAAAATACAGCCAGCATGAAGCGCGGCATGTGAAAATATATTTTCATCTTATGGCAACTCCTCTTTTCATATATATAAGTTACTCTTGCAAAACACTTTTTTCAAGCGGAATGTTTGAATTTGTCGGATTTGTTCCGCTTTCCAGCGCATTTTTCAGTTCTTCCGCATCGTTCCAGGCTGCGAACGCGCAAGTTTTCCCCGAGTCCTGATACTCCATGAGGGGAGTCAGACGGGCGGCGCGGATTTCCGCCGGAGTCAGCTTTCCGACCGCAAGATCGGCCTGTCCGTTGCGGACTGCCGCGAATGCGCTGTCTCCGCCGATCGGAAAATATGCGATTCTCCAGCCGTTCCGCCGGGCGGCTTCTTCCAATGCGGAAGTGTTCCCCTTCGGCGCACAGACCGCGACATGGAGAATGCGGGTGCGCTGGAGATTCTGAAAGCGTTTCTGCGCGGCGATCCGGACCAGTTCTTCCGGCTGGAGCTCCGGAGTCTTCTCCTCCTCGAAAAGAGCGCAGGAGGAGAGAAGCGGAGCGAGTCCCGTGAGAAAAAAGAGAACCGTCCGCCGCGCAGTTTTCATTTTCCGAGCATATCCTTGAACTGCTTGAAGAGGTAGAAGGGGTCGTGAGGGCCGGGCGCGGCTTCGGGGTGGTATTGCACAGAGAACATCGGCGCCTCTTTGTGGCGGAGTCCTTCGACGGTTCCGTCGTTGAGGTTGATGTGCGTGACTTCCACGCAGGAGGGCAGGGTGTCCGGATCAAGTGCGAAGTTGTGGTTCTGCGAGGTGATTTCGACGGCCCCGGTCGCCAGGTTCTTGACCGGGTGATTGCAGCCGTGGTGACCGAACTTCAGACGGTAGGTTTTTCCGCCGACAGCGCGTCCGAGGATCTGGTGACCGAGACAGATGCCCATGACGGGGACTTTTCCGATGAGTTTTGCCGCCGTTTCGGAAGCATAGGGCAGAGCGGCGGGGTCGGCGGGACCGTTCGAGAGGAAGACGCCGTCTGGCTTGAGGGCGAGAATCTCTTCCGCCGCGGTTTTCGCCGTGACGACCTGAACGTCGAGTCCGCAAAGACGGAGCGAGCGGAGGATGTTCCACTTGATGCCGAAGTCCACCGCGACGATGCGGTGTTCAACCGGGGGAAGTTCATCCGTGATGCCCCAGGAGCGGGTGATGGAGCCGTCCGGATCGAAATGATAGTTCTTTTCGCAAGTGACTCTGGACGCATAGTCCTGATTGTCAAGTCCTTCCCACGCGGCGGCTTTTGCAACGCCAGCTTCTTCGGAAATCTCTTCATCGGAACAGTGGAGATATCCCTTCATGGTTCCGGCGGAGCGGAGCTTGAGAGTGAGCGCGCGGGTGTCGATTCCGTCAATGGCGGGGACTCCGGCTCCGGCGAGCGCCTGTGCGAGGGTTTCCTGCGCGCGCCAGTTGCTGGGTTCGTTGTATTCATGCATGATGAAGCCGTTGAGGAAGAGGGCGCGGGATTCGCGGTCGGCGTCGTTCATTCCGCAGTTGCCGATTTCGGGATAAGTCATGGCAACGAACTGTCCGGCGTAGGAGGGATCGCTGAGGATTTCCTGATATCCGCACATACCGGTGTTGAACACGACTTCGCCGACGCGGTCGATTTTCGCTCCGACCGAGCGTCCGCGAAATACGGTTCCGTCTTCCAGTGCGAGAAAAGCTTTTTTCCCGCGCATCGCTTTCCAATCATACTCGTTTGCCATGCTGTCCTTCCTTCCGGGATCGACCGGGCTTGTTTTAAATCTGTGAAATATACATCATACTCATGCAAAAATCAAAAAAAGAACGTACGAAAAATGAAAAATTTTCCTTTTCCGGATCCGGATTTTCCGCCGGTCGGACCTTAAAAACAGAAAGCGGGGCGCGAAGCCCCGCTTTCTCTGCCGTTCCGGATGCGTTATTCGAGCATCATCGAACGGAATTTGGCAATGTCCTCTTTGGTGAAACCGCAGGAGAGGACGTAGTTCTCAATCTTCTCATTGATGTTCTTGCCGGGATACTTGGCGAAAACGGCAACGAGATGATCGAAGCGGTTCTTGTGGTTGAAGTGCGGATCCGGATTCCAGAAACCGGTGGCTTCCCAGTCCTTGTAAAGCTCCTCTTCGGAAACTCCGAGCAGACCGTTCAGGATGAATGCAAGCGCACCCGTGCGATCCTGTCCGGCGATGCAGTGGAAGTCGATCGGATAGTTCTTCGGATCAAGGAAGATGCGGAAGTCGCGCTTGAACGCTTCCTTGCCCCAGTCGCTCTGCATTCCGCCGTATGCGGCGGAGGAGATGTGGAACCAGGTGACGTCTTTGCCGAGCGGGGAGCCGGTCATGCCGTAGCACTCTCTGTCAGAACGGAGGTCGAGGTCGCTCTTGATTCCGAGTTCCTTGAGCATGTAATCCAGGGTTGCTGGGGAGAGACGGCTCTTTCCGGGCTTGATTTCCTTGACGACGGCGAAGAGTTCGCGGAGATAGCGCTCCTTGTTGTCAATGGTGGTCTGAAGCATCTTCGGGACGGAGTTCTTGACCTTGTCAGAGCAGCACCAAGTCCAGGAATCCGCGCCGGTGAAGACCATTGCGGCAAGGACGTTTTTGCCCTCTTTGACGGGGATGAGGAACTGATAGTTTTCCGCCGAAATCGGGTGAACGGCGTTGCCGGCTTTGACGCGGTCGAATGCGAGTTTGCCGTTGATGCTGATGCTCCAGAACCAGTCTGCACCGCAGCCGATTGCAGCCCAGCCGTCGGCGGGGGCGTTGAATTCCTGCATGAAGATTGCGGGTTCTTCCATTCTCTTGTGGAAGGTGAACTTGCCGTTCGCATCCAGTTTGACGGTGATCGGTTTCTTGCCGTTGTATTCCGCGGGGATTGCGGAGGGAATTTCCGGCGGGGCGGTGATGCTGCCCTTCATGAGGAAGACTTTCCATTCGGACGAGAGTTTGATGCTGACGAGGTTGAGCGACGCGGGCTTCTTCTGAAATTCGCGGAGATTGCCGATTTGCGCAAGAAGGTTCTTTTCCTTCTCTTTGAGAGCTTCCCCGTATTTGCCGTAGAGTTCGTCGCGGGTGTACTTGACTTCGCTTGCATTGTCGTTCAGTCCCGCCGTGCGGTAGACGAGCGACTGTTTGACGCGCTTGCCGTCGAGTCCGATGCGGCCGCCGAGGTCGCGCACGTTCGGAACGCCTTTGATGCGGAGCAGACGCGGAGCCTGATCTTCCGTTTTGAAGGTCGCGGAAGCGGTTTTGCCGTCGGCGGAGACGGTCCATGTGTAGTTGCGGGCGATCTCAAGGTTCCAGACAGCGGCCTCCGTCTCTTTGGTTTTGACGGAGAAGACCGGAGTTTTGTCCTGTTCGCGGGTGACGGTTACGGTGAATTCCGGATTGTTTTTGCCGTTCCAGTTCCATTTGAGGCGGACCGGTTCGGGATAGTATCCGTTCTTTTTGAGCTGTTTGCGTTTTGCAGGATCGGCGAAGAATGCGGCGCGTTCGGCTCGCGGCATGTTCAGAAACGCTTTCTGTCCGGCGTTGAGAAGGGAAACCTGAGCACCGTTTACCGGGGCGACCGGAACCAGGGCATCCTTCTTTTCCGCTTTCCGTGGAAGCGGGGCCTGTTTCTTTTCGGCTTTGACCGGAACCGGAGTTGATTTCTTTTCGGGTTGAGGCGGGACGGCTTCCTTCGTTGCGCAGGCGTTGAAGAAGAGAGTGCTTCCGCAGACGGCCGCGCATAAAAGCATGAGACGAATCGACATGTTTTTCTCCTTTATGTTATAAGACACCGATGATCTGTCAGCATTGGCAATTTAACACGTTAGACAGCAAAAACAAGAGAAAGCTCCATTTTTTTTTGAAAAATGGAGCTTTCCGTGTGTTTTTTGAGAAGTTTTTTACTTGTTGCGTTTCAGAGCGTCAAGCAGGACACGTTTTCTCGGATTGTCGGGGGAGGGGACGTGGCGGTTTCCTTTCCACTCTTTTTCCACATCCCAGGTGGGGGCTTCCCGGAAAGAATGATAAGTCCAATCCCAGCCGAATTCCTCGAAGAGTTCGATGCAGTCGCGCAGATAACGCTCCGCGCCGTCCGCCTTGGAACGGGCGGAAAATTCGCCGACGTAGATGCGCGCCTTGTGGCGTTTCTGGAAATCCGCGACGGGCCGGAGCGTTTTCCGCAGCCTCTCCTTGTCCCAGAGCTCTCCGCGGAATTTTCCGGGGTAGGGTCCCCGGGTGGCATGCGTGAATTCGGCGGGTACATACATGTGCGCCTGATAGATGACGTCTTTCATCTTCAGCGGTTCGAGGAAACGGAACATTTCCGGCGAGGCAAGCAGGTTTGCTTCAATGATGACGGGCATATCCGGATCAACTTCCCTGATCGCTTTCGCCGCGCGATGCTGCAGTTCCAGATAATCGACCGCAAGCTCCGTCGTCTGCTGGGGCTCGTTGATGAGGTCATACGCCCAGATCGCGGGGTTGCCTTTGCAGTGCCGTGCAATCCGTTTCCAGGTTTCCACATAGAAATCCGCGAGTTCGGGATTGTGCTGCATTTCAAGTGTGGCGTCGCCGCGGCGTCCGCCGGGAGGCAGACCGTAGCAGAGGATCAGACGGATTCCGTACTTCTGGGCGACCTGGGAGATTTTGTCGAGGTTCTCCAGGCGTTTCGCGACGAGTTCGCGAAGTTTGTTCAGATCCTTGCCGTTGAAGACCCATGGATAGGCGCTGATCCAGTAGCGGACGGCGTTTGCGTTCCATTCATGGAGGGTTTTCAGGTCCTCTTCGGTCAGCGGATTCGGAGAGCTGTTCACGCCGCGGAGAACGGGGGCGTTGCGGACGCGGTCAGAGTATTCGCAGATATGGCTGGAAGCGTCTTCGCGGAACGGCTGGAAGACCCGGAAGGAGGACAGGTCGAATTCCGCCGTTCCGAAGTTGTTCTCGGTTCCGAGGAGAAGCACGGCTTTGGAGATGCCGGGGTCGAGTTTGGAAAAGAAGGAGATTTCGCGCGGGGCGTTCTCGTTTCTGCCGGAATACTTTTCCCAGTCAACCGTATCCCACGTGTCCCAGGAGTGGTGCCAGACGGAGTGTCCGGTTTCCGGGTGTTTGTACGAAACGGCGAAGCGGATGCCGCGGCGGGAGCGGTCCTTTTTATCCTGTTTCCAGCCGTTGCTGCGGAGACGGATGACGAATGTCACATATTTTCCCGCATGAGCGGAAAGGTCGATTGGAATTTCCGCGTAGTGGCGTCCCCCGCTTTCGTTTTCTTTGATATCCAGCCGAATGTAATCACGTCCCTTGATTCGGTGATGCGAAACTCCCGGGTCCGTTTCCCATGTTTTTTCCGGTGCGATTTCCGGTGCGAGAGCGGCTGCAAATCCGGAGACGGCGGAGACCAGGGCTGCCAGAACAAATGTTTTTTTCATGATCAAAGACCTCCGTTTTTTCCGTTGTCGCCGCCACTCCAGAAGTATTGTTCCGCGGAAGTTCCCTGCGAACGGGGGATGGCGGAATGTGCCTTGCCTTCCACATGGCCGTCAAAATAGAGCACGTTGATGCCCCGGCGAGAGTTGTGACGGCGGACTTCCAGTTCCGTGGCGAAAAGTCCGTCAAAATCTGCAACGGTGGTTCCCGTCAGAACGGGCAGGGGAAAACTGGCTGCGTATTTCACCATGTCCATGACGGTTCCGCGTGCGGACGGACGCGCAATGCGTTTTGCGGAAACGCCGACCATGGCGGAGTTGAGCCCGTAATCATTCCGGAGGGTCTGCGGCGCGGAGGCGTCTGAGGAGGGACAGTCGAAGGGGGCGCGCGGTTTCATGGGGATCGCCCAGGTCGTCGCGGGGAAAATCATATTGTCCGCCGGGGTCAGATTCGGGAACAGCGTCGAGAATATGATATCGTCCCACTTGCCCTGATTCGGTGCGAGATTACCGGTGCTTTTCGGCATGCATTCATTGTTGTTGTCCAGGTAAAGGCGAAGTCCGGTTCCAATCTGTTTCAGGTTCGAGGCACAACTTATGTCGCGTCCTTTTGCCCGTGCCGCGTTCAGGGCGGGAAGAAGCATCGCGGCAAGAATCGCAATGATTGCAATTACCACCAAGAGCTCTATGAGGGTGAACTTGTTTTGTTTTTGTTTTCGTCGTTTCATTCTCTCTTTCCTCCTGAGTTTGTTTTGGTTTTATATTGCGCGCTTCCCGCCTGAAAGAGACAGGGAAGAGTGATTTCAACGGTTTCGGGAAACTTTTCCGCGGAGATCCAGCGGAAGAGCTGATCCGCGATGAGTGCGGTCTGCGAGACGAAATGTCCGATCCGCAGCGGCGGTTCGAATTCCAGATTTCCGGAAGAGAATGCGAGAACGGGGAGATCCTCCGGAATGCGGAGACCGGCGGATTCCGCCTCCTGTGTGAACTGGTAAAGCATGGTGCGTCCGCAGCAGATCCAGCCGTCAAAACGTCCGTTTTCCAGACAATTCCGCAACTCGCCGCGGGCGCCGAAGTTGTCGCTTATGACATTTCCCTTGAGCGAAAAATCCGGAAGCGAGTTTTCCAGAGCTTCTGCGATACTCCGAACCCATGACATCGGAATGTCTTCGAGTGTTTCCGGATGGACATGAAGTCCGTTTCCCGCAAAAAGTCCGATTTTTGAACAGCCGAGGGCGCGGAAACGGCGAACGGCTTTTTTCACGGCGTCCGCATAGTCAGAATGAACTTGCGGACAGCTTCCAGAGAATTCGTTTCCGTATGCGGCAACAACGCGGATTCCCTGTTTGATGAGTTTGCGGATCGGTTCTTCCATCCAGGAATTTTTACTAAAGAGAACAACCGCATGCGGTTTGAATTCGCGGCATTTTTCGAGAATCTGCATGGTCTGCCCGAAAATGGTGAAAGGAAGATATCCTTCCGCTTCAAGGCGTTCGATCAGAAGTTGGAGGGCTTCCTGCGCGGAATAGCGTCCGCCGCCGTTGAGCAGATTGGCGCGGCAGAGAATGAACACCGTTTTTCCGCCGGAGAGTTTCGGCAGACGTGTTTTCAGGCTTGAGCACTGCCATCCGAGCTGGTCGATATAGCGTTGAACAAACTTCCGGACCTCCTTGCGGACTCCCGGCTGATTGTTGATGACTCTGGAAACCGTGGCAGTCGTGACTCCGCACGCCGCCGCAATCTCCGTTATGGTTATTTTGCTCTTCATGTTTGTACTCAAAACTGTAAATATTTTCATTTTTGATGTTATTATACTCCGCTTTCCGGAAAAGTCAAGATGCTGAAAAGTATTTTTTGCAGAAAAAGTTTCCTCTGATAATTTTTTCTGTTTTTCTGAATTCAAGCAGACAGTTTTCTTGATTTCTGAAATACCGGAGGATATAGTAAAAAGAGGAATCCTGAAGGCTGAGATAAAGGAGAAAATGAATGAAACGCGTGGAAATCTCTCATTTTGACGAATACGGAATCCGTCCTTTCTGCGATCAGCTGAGTTTGCACTTCCGCGATTTTTTTTACGGATACAATTCAGGAAAATGGAAGAGCCGGCTTCCGTGCAACCGCCTGATCTGCATTCTGGAAGACAGTGAAGAGTCCTCTTTCTCCGATGCGAATGAGACAGTCCGGCTGACTCCCGGAACCATTGTGCTGGTTCCTGCGTTTCATGAAATAACCCATGACCAGAGCGCTTCCATGCGGCATCTTTCCATTCATTTCTTTATGGAGCTCTATTGCGGTATTGATCTTTTCAGCCAGTGCGACCGCCTGTATCATAAAAACGACGGGGGACGTATTGAAACGATCAACCGGATGCTTCTCAATCCGGACCGTTTCCTGCTCACCGCCTTCATGCGCGCGCTTTGCTGGGATTTCATTGCGGATTTTGTATTGAATACGCATTTTTCCGTGGAGCGGCTTCTGCCGACCTATTCTCATTATGCGCCGCTTTTTGATTATTTCCTGCACAACTGTCATGCGGGCATCAATGTGGAACAGATGGCGGAGGTGATGCGCATGAACCGGAAAACGTTCATCAAGAAATTCATTTACGACACAGGTTTCTCCCCGAAGCGTTTCTTCAACCGCATTCTTGCGACGAAAGCGGCGGAATATCTTTCCTCCTCCGATATGACGATCCGGGAGATCGCGGATCATTTTCAGTTCTGCAATGAATTCTATTTTTCGCGTTTCTTCAAACAGCATCTTGCCATTTCCCCGCGCGAATACCGCAAACTGAACCGTTTTTCCCCGGAGAAGAATATTTCCGCCGATCCGGAATAAGAAATCTGCGGGGGACAAAAAGATATGTTTTTGTCTCTATTAGGCATTCACAAACGGCTGGTTTTGTGCTATAATATAACGAAAGAACAAAATCAACCAACATCCGGAGGTATGGAATTATGCAGACGGCGGTATATTATTTCCCGAATTTCCATGTCGATCCGCGCAATGAAGCGGTTCACGGCAAGGGGTGGACGGAATGGGAGCTGATGAAACATGCGGGAGCGCGTTTCCCCGGTCACATGCAGCCGAAAATCCCCGCATGGGGGTACGAAGACGAAGCGGATCCCGCTGTGATGGCGAAGAAGATCGACGCCGCGGCGGATCACGGACTTGATGCGTTCATTTTCGACTGGTACTGGTATGAGGGACCCTTCCTCGAACGGGCGCTGAACGAAGGTTTTCTCGGAGCTCCGAACCGCAGCCGCATGAAATTCGCCCTGATGTGGGCAAACCACGACTGGAAAAATTTTCATCCGGGCAACCGCGATACCGGCAATTACAAAATCACTTTCCCGTGGACGACCCGCAAGGATACGATTCCGTATGTCTGGGATTATCTCATCGAACATTATCTTACTCAGCCGAACTACTGGAAAATCAACGGGAAACCGTATTTCTCCATCTATGCGATTTCCAGATTCATTTCCCAGATGGGCGGAGTGGAAGACGCCGCGGAGGTCCTTGCGGATTTCCGCGCAAGGGCGAAAGCCGCGGGACTTCCGGGGCTTCATCTGAACGCCGTCGGACTCGACATGCTGGACCGGAGTCCCCAGAGCGCCGCGCGGCATGATCAGGTCGTCAAAGCCGGCTTCGACAGCTGCACAAGCTACAACTGCGTCTGCCTTTCCGAAAAGTGGATGCAGGAATTCCCGCGCGTCGATTTTCAGGAAATGGCGGATGATTACATTGAAGTTGCAAAAAAGACAATGCGGGCTCTGCCGTTCCCGTTTTATCCGGTCGTCACGACAGGCTGGGATCCGTCCCCGCGCACCATTCAATCGGAGGTTTACGATCCGGCGCCCAGCTATCCGTGGATGGCGGTTATGGAAAGCTCTCCTGAAAAACTTGCGGATGCAACCCGCAAGACGGCGGAGCTCCTGATGACGCGTCCGGCCGATGAGCGGATCATGTTTTTCAACGCCTGGAACGAATGGACAGAGGGTAGTTATCTGGAGCCGGACAATTTTTACGGGATGAAGCTGCTCGAGGCAGTCCGCGACGCCCTGAAACCGTATGCGGAGTGTTGAATTTCAATGAAAACGCGGCTGCCTGCTTGAGCAGGCAGCCGTCTGAAATAACAAAAAAAACAAAGGAAAGAGGAATTATTTATGAAAACGAAAACCCCCATTTTTTCTGTTCAGTTCCGGAAACACCGCAGAGTCCGTTTTGCGGGCGGATTCCGTAGATTTACCCTCATAGAGCTCCTTGTTATGACTGCTTGTTAAATATACGTTTCGTATAATAAATAATATATTATCTCTTTATCTCAAATTCAAGTCTTCTTTTGAATGAGAAAAAAGCTTTAATCGAATTTCAACTGGACCACGTAACGTTTTTTCTGTAAATTCTCTGAATCCCTGTCGTCAACCTTTCAGATAGACCTTCCCATCGGCAAGATATTTTTCGTCCAGTTCGATCAGGAGTGCCGTTGCGATCCTGAGCAAAGGTTCCTCGTCTGGGAATACTCTAATACACCTTGTCCGTTTTTTCAACATCTTGTTTTGAAATTCCTCCATATTTGTTGTCCGGAGTTTCCGACGCGTATTCAAAGAGTCCGGTTCTACATTGAATACTGTAAAGCCTTCCGGCAGTTCGTTCTCAAGCCTGCTCGACAGATCCGGGACCGTTTTTCCGTACTTTTCAATCAGCTTTTTCAGCTGGATAACGTCCGAGAAATTGCGCACATTTGATGGGATAGAGGCTTGAAAAAACCTGTTTCCATGATTGATTATTATTCCGACCCAAAATCAAACGAAAGGAAACAGGCTATGGAAAATGTAGCGCAGAAAAACGAAAAGTCAATCTCTGGAGCCATCAAAGTCAATGAAAAAGAGGTTATGGAGCATCTGGACGGGCTGGTCAGAAAGTCCGTTGAAGATACCCTGAATACTCTTTTGAATGAAGAAGCGGATGCAATCTGCAACGCCACCCGGTATCAGCGAAGTCCGGATCGACAGGATACCCGGGCTGGAACATATAAACGGAAGCTTTTGACAACATCAGGCGAAGTTGAACTCAAAATACCTTGTCTTCGAACGCTTCCTTTTGAAACGCAAATCATCAAACGGTATCAGACGAAGCAGAGCTGTGTTGAAGAGGCATTGATCGAAATGTATCTGGCTGGAGTTTCTGTCCGTCGAGTGGAAGATATCACTGAGGCGTTGTGGAACACGAAAGTAAGTTCCAGCACAATCAGTGATCTCAATCAGAAGATTTACGGAAAAATCGAAGAATGGCGTATGCAACCGATTCATGGCGAACATCCGTATATCTTTCTGGATGGGATTTATCTCAAGCGCAGCTGGGGCGGAGAAATTTCAAATGTATCTGTTCTTGTGGCTGTGGGAGTCAACGATGAAGGGTATCGGGAAATCCTCGGCATTGCAGAAGGGAGTCGTGAGGATAAAGAATCCTGGACAAATTTCCTGCGTTATTTAAAGGATCGCGGACTTTCTGGAGTAAAGCTGATCGTGTCTGATAAATGTTCCGGGCTACATGGAATTATCGGGGACTTTTTCCCGAATGCGAAGTGGCAGCGTTGTGTTGTTCACTGGTATCGGAATGCATTCACGATGAGTCCATGGAAACATGTGAAAAGCATTGCAGCAATGTTGAAAGCGATTCATGCGCAGGAAGACAGGGTGGCTGCACGTGAAAAAGCAAAACTTATCGCTGAAAACTTCGGAAAATGAACTTGAATAAGGTCGCAGAATTCGTCGAATCGACCGTCGAAGAAACCTTGTCTTATATGGACTTCCCTTATGAGCATTGGACACGTTTGCGTACGAACAATGCCTTGGAACGGATCATGAAAGAGATTCGACGCAGAACCCGTGTAATCGGAGCATTTCCGGATGGCTATTCCGCTACGATGCTGGTCGGAGCAAAACTCAGACATATTTCGACAAGCAAATGGGGAATTCGCCAGTATTTGAACACTTGCAAACTTTATAAAACGGTGTAAATTAACGAAGGAATAATAATCCATCAAAAACAAATGTGCGCAAAAATCCGGACACTACACATATTGAGCAGCGGAATGAGAAAACCCTCCATTTCCAATCAGATCTTCTTTTGATTAGACTCGTTGAATTTCGGAACCGTGCAATCATTTCAAGCTTTGCCGAGATCAATTTCTGCACTTAGTTCTCTTCGCAACCATCTTTGTGTTAGTCTCTACAGCATTCCCTCACCCAAAAAATTTATCATTGGTATCGTTTGTCATAGATCAATTCCGAATTAGCTGTTGATAGGTGATAGAATGCCCCTTTAGCTTCAAAAGCTGTTCAGGAATATTGTGAATAGGGGCAGTCCGATCAGGATGAGTACCTTTTTTACCGGAAGCATGAATACAAGATACAAAGCGCTCCTTAAATCCAACAATACAGTTTTTCCCAAAAAAGCGCTCCAGAACAGCCTTGCAGTAATCCATAACACAAGCGGCACCGTGTAATTGAGCAACTATCCCATGTTTCAAATCTTTTGTGCGTTTCATTTCAATAAAAACGATACGTTTTTTATCTGAGTCTCTTGCCAACAAAATATAATCTGCACGTTTTCTAACTTCATTAATATCATTAAATAATGCTTGTGGTTGAGGAAACGCATCTGCCTTAAATACGAATGTATCTCTGGGTAACCCAATAACCTCTATCGAAGAAATTTCCTTACCATTTGAGTCGTATTCAACTAAATTCACTTTTTTTAATCGTTTACCTGTTTCTGTATTATACTCCTCAAGAGAAACGCTGCATGCAATCAATTTTTGAAGATCAGGAAGAAAACTTTCAGACATGGTCCTCACCTCCCCAAATGATCGCATCTTGAATTTGATTCATCTTGTCAATTACATCATCCAACGTAGAGATGGTGATGCCGGCCTCTTGGGTAATAGGAGCTTTTTCGAATACCACGCCATCATCTTGCTGCTTCGCAACATAAGCCCGAATTCGTGAGGCATCCAGCAATTCAGAATCTGAATATCCTTCAGCTTGCTTGATTTTTGCAATGTATGACTTATCTTGTTTTAACTGAATTAAGGTGTTAAATTCACGAATAATGTAATCACTGTGTGTTGTGATAAACACACGGATTCCCACATTAACAAGTTGAGCTAGCAACCGCGCTAATTTTCTCTGATTAGCTGGATGCAGATTTAGCTCCGGTTCATCAATCATGAGAATTTGGTTCTTTTTTGCACAATGGCGCAAATAGAAATTGAATTCCACAAGAGATTTTACACTGCTGGAACACTCGGATAATGTCAAAGATACTTCTGTATTTTCAGGAATGTATTGGATCCCAAGTTGGTCATCAAAATTATAATGTCCTCCAGACAGCTGATCTGCTAAAAACAATAGTTTTGGATGTTCTTTACTGATATATGAAGTTCTCTTGCAAATTTTTCTTAAATTCTGAAAAAAGGCGAGTTCTTTTTCTACAGGAAAAGAAAATGATTGATTTGACACTCCCGCGTCTTTTACTATTTGAATTCGCCTTTTTATTTTTGAGACAGAAAGTGAAAGATTTTCCATTTTTCTCGAAAAATCAGCAATACTATCTGCAAAGAGGGAAATTCCTGAACGCTCACCGGTTAGAGAAAAAGCGTCGGGAAATATTTGGTTAAAAAATATTGAACACACTACATTAAACATCTTTCGGAGATTCTCTTTGCGAGGAAGACGTTCTCCTGTATTTTCTATATTAATATCAAGATTGGCCGATTGTGCATTTTTACTAACATGGATTATACATTTCTCTGTAACCTGGAACTTCGCTATTCTTTGTATTTCCTTAAACTTGTTGTAATCGCAATCTTCCATGATGGCAGAAATCGTCAAGTCATTATGCAATGCACTTGGCGATATCGTAAGAAAGAAAGGTATTTCTTCTTTAAAATTCTTCATTGCATCTACTAAGCGGGTATTGAATTTTTCCCAGATCAAGGCAGTATTAATAGAACAAGCAGCTTCTTTATAGCAATCATCAAAATATTGCGCATTAATTTCATTCATCTGAAAAACAAAACTCCGTTGTATCGTCGCCAAAAATGAATAAAGCGAATGAGTTAAATATGTTTTTCCACAATTGTTCTTCCCACAAATAATCGTCAAATCGCCAAGCTCTATGTTGGCATCTTTGATTGGACCAAGTTTTTTTAATCCAAATTTCATTTTGCCTCTCCTGTTTGGTCGATATATTCTATTTCAGAATGTCAACCGCCAAGTTAATGCGTGTATTTTGTTTACTCCAAGGCGAAGTGCCCTTTTTAAAACGCTAAAATTTTCCATTCCCGCTGTCCCGCGACAATCCAATATCTACCATTGAACATGGAGAATGACGACACCGCCAGTTTTTCTGAAGTGCGATCCTGTGCGTATTGCTGGCCTTCCCTCCTTTTCAATCCAGCTATATATGGTCTCATCGCTGACCTTGAGGAGGTGGCTCACATCGTCCAGCGTCCTCAAATAACTTTCTGCGTTCAGTCTTCTCCTCGTTAAAACAGCAGGGTACACTATTAATATACTCATGTTCCAGAGTTTTTCAAATCGGGATTGCCCCAAACTCCGATATTTTGTCATTTTTTGGCATTTTCCTTATTTACTTGACAAAGAAGAGGCATCGACTATACCTGCTTGAAGGAGGCTACTTGCGAGAATGCAATAGTTGTTGCCAGGAAACTTCGAAAAAATGAACTTGAATAAGGCCGCTGAATTTGTCAAATCACCCCTCGAAGAGACCTTGTCTTATATGGACTTCCCTTATGAGCATTGGACACATTTGCGTACGAATAATGCCTTTGAGTAGATGACAAAAGAATTTAACACACAATTTGCATAATTAGAGTGTTTTTAGACATGTCTTACAAAAATCAAAACATGGTATTGACAGGAGTATTCCTGCGTAAAAGGTATCTGTTTTGAAAAAGCGTTTTTGTCAGATTTTCGTTTTGCCGTTCAGATGTCGCCAAAGTCGAACTGCATCTGAACGGCGGATAACCGGATGGGAGGCGAAGTCTCCTGCTCCTCTTTTTCAATGCTTGATATCAGGGTGGACAATCTTTTCTGATTCCAAAGAACGCCCTTCACGAGAGTGAAGAACCTTCGGAATGATCTTTTCCATCCGCTAAGCCAGGCATTGAGACGCAGCAGCAGATACGTGAGCAGAGCAGTCCATATCTGCCATTTAATGGCGTTTTCGCTGGTCCCGAGGAAGTCAGCCAGTTGAAGAGTCTGCTTGATTTCCTTGAAAAACACCTCGATTCCCCATCGTGCGAGGTACAGTTCGCAGATAGAATAAGTCGACCATTCGAACTGATTCGAGATAAATTGCATGAGACACGGTTTGCCGTCCTGCAGGACACATGCCGTAATCATCCGAAATTCATCCGGATACTTTTCGCGGGAGGTTTCTTTTGCAGGTCTTATCCGGCAATTACTCAAAACGATCGGCTGCTGTCCCACAAAAATTCCCGCTTCATACATGTGCCGGGACTGCTGTATTTCTTCTTCGCTCAGTTGCTGTCCCACAACATCGAAGCACATGTTGTCCTTGGCGCGAGTAACCCAGATCACGTTTCGCTGATGCAGATGGTGCAGATGGGCAAAGTCCACGTAGGCCTTGTCGAAAACGACGATTTCTCCGGCGAGAATCGGCTCGCAAAGAGCCCACGCCATTTTCGGGTCGGAGTCCTTGGTACGGTTCACGATGGCAAAATTCGGAAGAAATGACTTCAAATCCAGCTCCAGGTGCATCTTTGCCGCAGCTTTCTGTTCCCGATGCTTCGCCCTATTCATGCATTTCACAATGAGCTGAATCGTCGGAGAATCCACCACATGGATCGCTCGCCTGAACCTCCACGGCCCCTCCCGGATAGAGGCGGTTTTCAGATATGAATTGAGGGTACTTTCCCTTGAGATCGCCCAATACTGCCCAAAATAATTCTTCCGCAAGTCCGGCATTCCGGGTCGCATTCGCATGAGCCAGACCATTTATGCTCGGCGGAACACAATCCCGAATCTGAGACAGGTTAACCCTTGTGAAATCCGCAGGCAGTCGCAGATATCGTTCAGGCTCAGCGCATGACTTAACTGCGCGAAAATCATGGCTATGACATGCCTCGTTGCAGAAAGACTCCTCGTCTGCATTTTGTGCTTGTTCTTCAGTTTTTCGATAAGTCTTTTCGGAATGTGCTTGACAATTTGTCTCAACACCACACTATATTATGCTCTTGAGATCCCATGTTTCTATCTTTTGTCTTGTTGCAGAGAAAAAGGTAGCTTGGGCTCTCTTTTTTGTCAAGCCAGAAAGATTCTTATGGGATAGCCCTGCTTTCTGAAGCATAAAACAATTCAGCGACCTTCCCCCCCCCTCAAAAATCTCTATTGCTGAATTTTTCCAGCCTCCCGGATAATTCGGAATTCCATGACAATGTACGTCACTGTAAAGACGAGGAAATGAAGCCTCGCCGGAGACAGAAAGAGGAAGAAAACATGAAAGCCATTTTCATTGATGCGGTCAACCGGAAGGTTGAGGAAGTTCAAATCAAAAACGAATTGCATGCATTTTATGACCGACTCGGATGCCGGATGATTCAATGCGTCGGTATTGGCGGCGGTCATCTGGTCATTGTTGATGAGGAAGGCCGTCTGCGGGACTGGAGAGTCGGATTCCGTTTTCCCGGAAGCAAAGGCATCGCCGGAAACGGTTTGATTGTCTGTGATAATGGGAAGGGGGATTTCACCAACGTCCGAGCTCCGGTTGAACTGTTCGAGCTCTGTACACAGTTTCTTGACCTGACCAAGACTCCTTTGCCGCCTCCGGCATTCGGATTTGCCCTGCTTCCGGATTTGAAGCCAGACACCGTCCGTAAAGCCCGGATTGAAGCTCGGAGAAAGTTGGAATGGAATCACAGAAAGTAAAAAGAATACGCATGAAAAATCTGATTCTGTATTTTGCGTACGGTTCCAATATGGAACCGACCCGGATGGCGTGGCGTTGTCCGGGAGCATATCCGCTGGGGCGGGCTGTTCTGCGGAACTACAAGCTCACCGAGCGGCTTTACGCTGACATCGATTTTCTGGAAGGCGGTTCAGTGTCCGGATTCCTGTACCTGATTACGGAGCGCCATCTGAAATCGCTGGACGCCTATGAAGGATATCCGAAAGTCTATCGCCAGATGTGGCTGGACGTAGAATTCAGAAGAGAAACGTACCAGGCCGTCACATATGAAATGACTGCGGAAACGAAACTTGCCAGAAACGGGCTGTCATATCCGGAAGAATACCGGAAGATCTGCTCGGCCGGCGCGAAGTTCCGCCATGTAAAAAATCAATTTGTCAAAAGGAGAACAAAAGGATGAACATTCAAAAGAAAACAAACACGGTTCAGATCATCGCCTATGGAACGCTTATGACCGGGAAGCGGAATCATTATTTCTGCCGGAACGCCGTCAGCATCAGACCTTGCGTTGTCATGGGAACGCTGTACGATACCGGTTATGGTTTTCCGGCCTATATGCCTGACGGAAGTACGCAGATCAATGCTGAGCTGATGGAAATCCCGATGGAGGATTGGGCGGCGGTCGACCGGCTGGAAGGTTATCCCCGACTCTACGACCGGCAGCTTTGCCGCGCCAGGCTGCTTGACGACGCCAGCGAGACCGTTGCCTGGATTTACGTCATGAACAATCTGCTGCGACAGGTGAAAATTATTGCCGGCAGCAACTGGAAAGCTCACGAAAGAAAGCAATCATGGAGGTGGTTATGAACAAACCTGTTCTTATCGAACAAAGCGCGAAGAATATCAAACTCGAGGAAATCATTGTGCTGGCGGAGCTCTTCTTCTGCATCGCCGGCAGACTCGGCGGCATGTATCTTTCCCTGCCGCTGGGGATTGTCCTGGTCGGTTTTGCCGGACTGGCGTTCCTCGTTTTTCTCGTCATCCGAACTGTCAGATGGTGGAGGCATGGATGAAAGATGCCGCCACGAGAATTTATCAGAAGCAAATGGGCATGACTCTCTTAAGTTTTGCCTGCAAAGCCCCATGCAGTTGAGTCCAACAAAGAATTTCTTATAAGCCTTGAGTTCGTTTTACCATCTTAGTTATTAAAACAATTCAGCGGCTATCTTCGGTTTCAAAAATTTTCTACCACTGAATTTTTTCAATCTCTGCAGTTTGATTTTTCCTGTATTATGGTGTAGATTAAGATAGGGCTTGCCAAATAAAACGAGGAATTCTGCTATGGAATACAAAAGTGATTTGAAAACAGCCACGATAGTGTGGTGGAGATTTTTTTGGAGATATGCAATAATTTTTGTTGCAGTCAATCTTTTCGGTGGATTTACGATGAACTATTTTAGTCATTTCCTGCCTAAAGGATTGTATATGATAATGTTGTTGTCTGGAATTCTGGCAAATATCGTGGCAACATTACTGGTGATGTTCTACTGTTTAAATCGTAAGTTCAAAAACTCATCACTGATTCTGCAGGGCAAGACTGCAAATATTAGTTGTTGGAATAAACTCTTGGTTTGGTTTCTTTATTTTTGGCGTTTTATTATAATAGCCTTTGCGGTTGCCTTTGCTCTTGGAGCGTTACTGCCGATGTGTTTCCAATATGCAGGCATTGATCCGGTAAAAGCATTAAGGTATTCTAAATATCTCGGCAATCTCGTTGTATTGCCGGCATCATATCTGGCATTTATCTCTCTGGTTTGTCGCAAAGAAAAACGGAAAACACTTAAAATTGCCATTATTGAATGATTATTTTAACCCGTTGATTAAGCTGTCAATTGTCGGATTGGGTTGATTGTTTTTCTTAAAAAGAATACAGACCTGATCCGTCAGTTGTTTATTGTTTCGCAGCTTCAAGTTTTCAAGGTATTCCAACAATAATTTGTTCGCCTGTGGATGCCCAGATTTTTTCAAAGCAGAAAGCATCGTTGGGTAGATAATACTTTCAGTAATATAATCATTTTTTTTGTTGTTTATTAGAAATTGTATTATCTCATCATTGAAATTCTCTGCGTTGGAATGATTCAGCCAGTATGCCAGATTTTGATATAACTCAAAAGATTTAGTGTTCTTACTTTTTAGCAGAAGACTTTTTATAATTCCTTCATTATAGGAATTATTTTTTGTTTTTACAAAGAGCAGAGGAATAAAATCAGCAGAATTATTCTGAAAATTTTTTCGGTCAAACCATTTCATCGCCTTGTTGGTAAAATCTTTATCTTCAATAAAAAATTCAGATTGTTTAAGAGCCGTCTTCCACAATTTTTCATTAGAAACATATTTCTTGACAATACTTGTGAACAGCCCACGCTTTTTGACATAAAAGATCTGTCCGGAAAGTTTTGAAATATTATGATCGGACAACGCTAAGATATAAACATCTGTCATTTGATTAAAGTTGGAAACAGCAAATGCTTCCAACAGTAGTCTCTTTTCCGGAACGGATAAGTTTGTTTTTGCATAAAACTTTTTGAAAAATGTTGCAGTGTTTTTGTTAAATGGCATATTGAAAAAGCCTATTTCCTGCATGCGCTTCAAAGCTGCAAATCGGATATTGTACTGCTGATTCAGCAGATTGCCAATCAAAAAACTTGCTTCACCTTTGGCTTGCAGCTGCTTGAAGCATAGCAACAGTGAATATATGCTTTCCGGATTGTCCACTTTAAGCTCTGGATATGGAAAATTTAACACTTCTCCTGATTTTACCGGGAAAATATATGTTCCTGCTTTCAGTTTATTGAATCTTCCAGAAGTTTGCTTATCATGCGGAGCTTTAGCGTTTTGAGGCAATATGTATTGAGCAACGATTTGACGTTGTTCATTGATTTTGATAACCAGAAAAGAATCGGCGGCTTTAGCTGCACTGAAAACATTATGATACAAATTTCCGGCAGAAAGTATTGAACATAAAAAGGTGGATAATATAAAAATAAGGAAAGATTTTTTCACGATAAATGCTCCTGATATATACTGTTAATTCTCAATATACTATAGCATGGAATTATCTTTTTTTCAACAGAGCTATCCCATAAAATCTCAAAAACGTGGTATTGAGAGGAGTATTCCTGCGTGAAGGGCATCCGTTTTGAAAAAGCGGTTTTGTCAGATTTTTGTCTTGCCGTTCAGATGTCGCCAAAATCGAACTGCATCTGGACGGCGGATAACCGGATGGGCGGTGAAGTCTCCTGCTCCTCTTTTTCAATGCATGCTATCAAGGTGGACAATCTTTTCTGATTCCAAAGCACGCCCTTCACGAGGGTAAAGAACCTTCGGAACGATCTTTTCCATCCGCTGAGCCAGGCATTGAGACGCAGCAGCAGATACGTGAGCAATGCGGTCCATATCTGCCATTTAGAACTTATCCCTAAATAAAGACTTGAAATGAAAGAAATATGTGCTATATTA
>ERZ1034917.219-NODE-219-length-55063-cov-29.719514_pt1 | contig 55063 bp, 43 predicted proteins | sample MGYA00520605_ERZ1034917 | MGnify/ENA primary metagenome ERZ1034917 (study PRJEB33766, sample SAMN09781784) | gut metagenome | biome: gut microbiome | host: Homo sapiens | place: Madagascar | study: EMG produced TPA metagenomics assembly of the PRJNA485056 data... | reverse complement strand
TAACATAAAATGTAATATCAATTAGATCTAGTTGGCATATAGTTTGCTAATAAGTGGTACTTATTTCTAGATCTAGGTATTGTCTTATATAAGGATTCATGTAAATATTAGTTTACTAGTATTTATGTAGATCATTATAATAAATCATGTATATTACAATACGGTGTATTGTAAAGCATGTGAAAGTGATAACGAATAGCATGTATGATTTATTATAATACAATACCATGATAATTTTTTAAGTTTAAAAATTACTTGAAAATTAATTCTTTTAGATATGATTTAGCCTTTGACTATTTTATATAATTAAATGATAATTAATTTAGTTCCCAAGTTTTGGTAGATCGGTTGAAAGGTGCTATTGAAAAGTAATTATGCTTAATCTTTTGCTGGTAATATCGATCTCTATTGTACTGATGGTATACGAGCTAAGCTAATAGTGCTATGACATAAGTCTTTCCAGGGCAACTTGGAGTTACAAGGCCTCTTTGTTTACTATGAACTTAAATCGATATTTGTTGGTATTGAGATTTCTTACTGCATATCGAGTATAGTTATTTGGATAGGTACGAAATACAGTCTGAATATCAAAATTTTCTAGATTGATTTGATTATTTTTGTATAAAGTAGCTGCGCAAAGACTTAAGAATATTTGAAATTATGAATTGATAATTAAGTATTTTTAAGAAGGAGATGAGAAATCATCTCCTTCTTTTTATGCTTTAAAATACGTAAAACCCGATAATTCATGGGAAATAAAGCAATTAACAAAGGTTTAAATGTTACTAAACTAAATAATCCTTACCATAAAGGTGGTGAGACTATGGCAAATAATATCAAGGCAAAAGATGTTGTTAAGGGTGTATTTTCTTCATATATGCCTGTAACCATCAATACCGTTGATAGTGCCAGAGAAGTTGCTAATGACGTCAGAACTATTGGTCGTCAGATTAATAGTGGAATGCGTCGCAATATGACGCAGATTGATAAAAGTCAACCTGGCCGAAAGGCAATCGCTTTATTTACTGCTGCAAAAGATGCCTTAACTTCAGGTAATTATGAAATTGAGCAGGCAAATGAAGAGATGTATGATGATTATGAGGAGTATGAACAGAACTTCTCAACTGCAAATATGACTGATGATGAACGTGCTAATACTAGTCCAGAAGATGTAATTCTTCGTGGTAATAAAGGTGTAGCACAGACAGTTATTCGGGCTTCTACTGCTCAATTAACTGGTATGAATGCAATGTCTAATAAGATTCTTACTGGAACTCTTAAGGGCATGGAGGCTTCTACTAAGTCTATTAATGCTACTATTATTTATAGTACGAATATGCTTAGTACTCAGATGGGATTAGCAAATAATAAATTAGATGCAATTAATAAGAATTTAGTTACTCTTATTAATTATCAAAATGAAAATACTACTACTTATTATGAGAAAAACCTTGAAATGATGAATAATATGATTCAAGGCATGGCTAATTTAACTGCCATGAGTCAAGGTAAAAGTGGTAGAGATTTAAAGAATTTTAGTACTCGTAATGGGTTTAATATTAAAGAGTATATTAAACGTGTAAAGAAAGGAATTAAAGGTTCCGCTATGGTTAGTGGAGCCGGAATGCTTGGAAGTATTTATAAAATGTCAATAGATAATCCTGAACTTATGAGTCCAGGTGAGACTATTGGTCAAATGATTCCAATGCTTCTTGATATGATTCCTGCAATTAGTAAAAGAACCAGTAAACTTGGTAAATTTGATAAGAGAATTAATCAATACATGCAAGAAGCACTTTTCCGGGTTGGTGATAAACTTAGCGGAAATATGTTTGCTTCTTTATTTGGTTTAGATTCTCTTGGTAATCAGCGTCGTAAGATTGGTGGAGTTGGCTTATCAAATTATATGAAAGACCAAATTCCATGGAATGGTAAAGCCCAAAAAGCATTAACTGAAGTAATTCCTGAATTACTTACTTCTATTGATGCTGGTATTAATAAAAATGATAAACGATACTTTGATTATGATGAAGGTACTTGGAAAGCTCGTCAAGAAATTGAGAAAGATTTCTTTGAGCAAATCCAAAATAATATGACTCTTGAGCTTTCAACTCTTACTGATAAAATCTCTAGAAAATTAGAGAATAGTGGTAAGAGTGCTAGTGAGATTAGTGCAACTAAAAAGAAGATTTCGGATACTGTAACGAATAGAGTTTATGGAGAAGGGGATATTAAGCAACTTCGTCAAGAATTACTTGATATTTTCCAAGGTATGAACCTTAGCAATCCAGAAACTGCTAGTATTTTTAATAGTATTGAATCTGCTATTAGTATGATGACAGAGTCTATTAATGATTTCCAAGCTAAAATTGGATCTAGTGACTCTATCTATCGTAATATTAATAATAGAAGCGGAAAAACAGCTTCTCAAGGTATTAGTAGTACTGCTGCATATCAAGAAGCTAGGCGAAATAGAAATAATACTGATATCTTTTCAATGTCATTCTCTCAGGATGTAAAGACTACGATGCAATATATTGAGCATCGTATGAAAGAAGACTATCCTGAATTTAAAATGACTAAAGAATATCAGGATGCAGTTATTGCTGGAATGCGTTCCGGTATGTCTGATACTGCAATTCTTCGTTCTATTGCTAATGCTTATGGTAAAGGTGAAGCTTTTACAAAGGCTAAAGAATATGCTGGTAGATTCTTATCTAGACTTACTGGTAAAGAATATACCCCAAAGCCAGTTAAGATTACAGATGATGAAGCAGAAGATTATGGTAGGTATGGTAATGCTGTTAATCAAAGATTATTTGAAGCTACTTATGGAGTTAAATTTAAACCTCAATCTACTTCTCAAACAGTTCAACCTCAGGGTAATAAAGCTGGTGCTGCATCTTCTAGAGGTAGTCGTGATGCTGGTAGAAGCGCTGGTGCTGGCACAGATTCTCAATCCCAAGCTAGAGCTGAGGGAAAAACATCTATACCTCCTGTAGATACTCAACGTAAGAAAGCAAAAGATAATCTTTTAACTAGAGCTCTTAAGAGTTTTGGTCAGGCAATGAATGATTCTGAAAGTAATCTTCAGGATGATGAAAAAGTCCGCGAGCAAGGTGCAGAAGTAGTTAATGATATTGCTAGTGAAGGTAGCACTAGTTTTGGTGAAGCACTTCAAAACTTAATTGATACTGCTGTCATGGGCATGAGCTCAATGATTAGTTCATTTACGAGTTTTGGTGCTCGTTTATTTGGTAAAGAAGGATTAATCTCTAATTTCTTCCATAGTGATGCATTTAAATCTGGTATGGAAAAGATTAAAGATAAATTATTTAATGAAAAAGATGGAGTATTTAAAGATCAAGTTAAAGCAATAAAGCAATGGGGCTCTGATATGTGGGGTAAAACTAAGGAGCAACTTGCTAAAGGTTATGATTGGGTATACGATAAGTACTCTATTTATAAATATGGCGAAGATTATCAAAATAATGAAAAGTGGCAAAATAGTAGTTGGATGCAGACGTTAAATTTAAAGGCTAAGCGTGAAGCTAAAGCTGCAGAGGCATTGAAACAAGCTGAGGCTAATAAGGCTCCTACTACTTTAACTACTACTGATGGCAGAACTATTAAATTTGATGGTAAGCGTTGGAAAGATGATAATGGTAGATTCGTTTCTAAATCTGTAGTAGAAGAAGCTAAGAAAACTTCTAGTAAATCATCTGTAACTGTATCCCAAGGAAAGAGTTCTGTACCTGAAATTCAGAAAGCTGCTGAAGAAGCTAAAAGTTCTGTACTTGAAGCCTCTAAAGAAACTCCTGAAGTTTTAAAAGAATCTGTAGAAAAAGTCGCTGAAGCCGGTACCGAATCAGCTAGAAAGCTTAAAGATTCTACAGATGCTATGACTGAAACTTTAGTGGGTGATCCTAATGAAAAACCTGCTGAAACTAAAAAGAAATATGCTAAATCATTTAATGATGTAATTAAAAAGCATCTTCCTAAAATTGGTGCTGGTGCTATTGTAGGTGCTGGTGTTGGTATGTTAAATGGTCTTGGTGGGGCTAGTCTCTTAGGATCTTTATTCTTACCAACTGGTATTATCGGTGGTGCTATTGTAGGTGGAGGCTTAACTTTACTTTCTCAAACTGAAGCTTTTAAATCTTTAATGTTTGGCAAAAAAGGTAAAGATGGAGAACGCTCTGGTGGGTTAATCTCCAAAGAACTAAAAGAAAAATTTAAGAAAGCCGCTCCTATTGCAGTTGGTGGTGCTGTAGTTGGTGCTCTTAAGAGTATTATTACTGCACCAATTACTGGTGGGCATGGCTTAGGTATTTTAGGAATGCAACTTCTTCCTGGTGGTATCCTTGGCGGTGCTATTATGGGTATGGGAGTTGGCTTATTAAAGAATAGTGAGACTTTTAAGTCAGTATTATTCGGTAAGAAAGATGAGAATGGTAAGAGAACTGGAACCTGGCTTTCTAAGTCTTATGAATCAATGAAGAAAAAGATGACTGGTTCTGGTGAAGGCTTAAAGAAAATGCTTAAGGGTGGAGCAATCGGTGCTGTCACTGGCACTACATTAGCTCATATGGGTGCAATCCCAGCTGCCTTATCTATGGGTGGTCCTGTAGGTATGGGTATTATGGGATTAGGCTTAGGTATTGCTGCTTCTACTAAGAGATTTAATGAAGTTATGTTTGGTGTAGAAGAATTTGATGATAATGGAAAATCTTTAGGACGTAAAGGCGGTATTCTTGGTAGAGTTAAGAATCTTATCAATATCAATGTAGTTGAGCCTATTAGTCAGACATTTAAGTCTGCTATGCTTGATATGATTGATTGGACTAAGGATAAGATCACTATGCCATTTAGAACTGCATTTGGTCCAATTTTGGATTCTATTAAGGGAATCAAAGATAATGTGATTGAATTAGTTAGTGACCAATTTAAATCTATTGGTGAAGGAATCACTAATATGATTAAAGATACTCTTGGTAAATTATTTAGTCCAATTACTAAGTTAATTGGTGGTATTGGTAAAGCTATGATTGGTGGTGCAAAAGTTGGTATTAAGGCTGCTGCATTACCACTTACTGCTGGATTAGGAGCAATGAATTTCTTAACTAGTGGTAAGCGTATGAAAGAGTATGGTAAATTCTATAAAGAATACTATACCAAGGGTGGATTAATGAATGCTCTGCACGGATATTGGGATGCTGAGCAAGCAGATTATGATGAAGAAGCTGCTGCTACTGGTAAACGTGCTAAGAAAGTTGGATTCTTTGATAAAGCTTCTGATTTCTTATCTGCTATTACTGGTAATGGTGTTATTGCAGATGCTGCACGTAAAGGCTATAATAAAGCCCAGACTGATGGTGGTCAGAATACTTTTAATTGGCGTAATGTCACTAGAGAACGCCGTGAACTTAAGCAAAATCGACTCAATAGACATAAAGCTGAGCGTCAGTGGAATGATATTGGTAAACTTAGCAGAAGAATTGGTAATCGTGATCTTGGTGGACGAGAAGTTACACTTACTGATTCGATGTTTGAAAAGTATAAGAAAAAGTATACTAAACTTGGTATTGATGCTAGTTTAATTAATACGAATGATGATTTGATGGAATTGATTTATCATCCTGAAAAGTTTAGAAAGAGAGCTGCTGGTGATAGTGGAGAGAATGGTATGATGCAAGCATTAAAAGCTTTCCGTCTTCCTCCTGAGCAACTCGAAGCTATGAAAGAAACCAAGCAATTCCAGACAAATGTTGAAAAGTATTTGAAAGGATTCTCTGATAAATTTGAATCTATTGGACAAGACGTTTTATTTGATAGACAACTAACTTCTTATAAAGAAGATAGAGCTAGAGATACTAAATTACTTAAGAGACGAGTTAAGCGTCTCTCTAAGAATAGTACCCTTTGGGAAGGTAGAGGATCCATTAATTTTAGAGATCCTGAACTTTATGAGTATGATATTGAAGGTTTAAGAGATGATGATTTACAAGATTATGCTGCAAGTAATTTTGCAGATAATAATGATTTTAAGGGATGGCTTGCTTCTATTGGAAGAAAGATGAGTCCTGATGATAATCGAATGAAGTTTGCAACTGCTGCAGGTTATAAGAAAGCTGGTAAGTCTTCTACTCAGCCTGATCCTACTCAGCAAGTGGTAGATGAACTTAAAAAGAGTAATGATATTGCTGAGACCCAGATGGCAATTAATGCCGGTGGTCAATCTAATGCTAAGAAAGTAATGAATAAAGCAAAGAGTGGTACACTTGATGCTAAGACTTCATCTAAATTTAGTATTGGTGGAATTTTTAATAATATTTTTAATCGTAAAACTAAGGCTGATAAAAAAGCTGCTAGAGATGCTAAGGAAGCCAAAGAGTCTGCTGATGCTCAGGCGCTTGGTGATAAGCAAGAAGAGACTGAAAATGGTGCAGAAGTAAACGTAAATGTAGAAACTCAAAAAGAAGAAAAGCAAAGCATCTTTAGTAAAATCTTTGGTGCTATTGGTGGTGGCTTATCTTGGTTTGGTAATACCAAAGTTGGTAAGATTGTAAAAACTGCTGGTAAAACTTTAGGTGTTATTGGTGCTCTTGGTGGTATTGGTTTAACGATTGCAGAAATTATTAAACCCGGTACTGCTGATGGTATTGGTGCAGCATTATCTTCTTGGAATGATAAAACTAAACAAGCTGCTGAAGACGGTACTTTATTAGATGGACTTAAATCCAGAATAACTGGATGGTTTGACAATATGGGAGAATTTATGAATACAAAAGTTCTCTCAGAAGATGGTTATTTAGTAACAGGAGCTCAAAAGATTGCAGATGTAATGCCTACAATCATGGAAAAATTTGTAGTTCCTGGTATTCAAAATAGTGCAAACTTTATTGCTAATAATGCTGAAACTTTAGTTGGAGCAGCTGGTACAGTTATTACTGCAATAGCTCCTCCTTTAGCTGAAGCTGTAGCTACTGTAATTCCTTCTGTAATTGGATCTTTAGGTAAGGGATTCTGGAATGGTTTATGGGGTAAGACTCCTAAAACTAAAGGTAAGGAAAATCTTACTGAAACTCAGAAAGCCGATGTTGAAGCCAAGGGCGGTTCTTATAGAACTAAATGGGATACTGTAACTGAAGAGGAAGCTCAGCAAGCTGCTAATCAGGGATATGAAGTTCAACAGTTACCTGATGGGACTTGGCAAGTTAAAAATGATTATACTGTAGATAGTAATGTTTATGTAGATAGTAAGGGAAGAGACCAAACGAGAACAAAACAAGGAGTTCTTAGTAGAGTAGCTCAGTTTGGATCTAGATTAGGAATAAATATTGCAACTGGAAGAGGACGAAGTGCTGCCAAAATGGTAGGTAGTGCTGCTCGTTGGGTTGGTAAAGGATTTGGTGGTATAACTGGTGGTATTCTGGGATCAATTGTTCCTGGTGCAGGTACAGTTGCTGGTGCTACTGGTGGTGCTAAACTTGGTGGAAAATTTGTAGATACTATTGGTAGTGGTGTTAAATCAATCTTTAATAAACTTACTGGAAAAACTGCAAAAACAGTTGCAGAAAAAGGTGCAAATGAATTAATTACTGAAAGTGGACAAAAGCTAATTAAAAATGCTAATGGTAAATGGATTGATGCTACTACAAAGAAATTTGTAAGTAATGCAACTGTTGAAGCTGCACAAAATGCTGCAACTAAATCTGGTAGTAATTTTATTCAGAATTTTATTAATAAAATTACTAAAAAGGGAGCTTCTGAAGCTGCTGAAGATACTGCTGCTAAAGCTTTATTAGAGGCTGCAGGCAAAACTGCTGGCTCTGGTATGGATGATGTTGCTAAAGTTGCTGCTAAAGAATCTGATAATTTCTTAAAGAAAATTATTAATGTAATTAAAGGTATTCCTAATAATGCAGCAGTAAAGAAAGTTATTGATAGTGTCGCAGGTACAAAAGCCGCTCAAGTTCTTAGTGGACTTAAGAATTGGGTTGACGATGCTGTTAAGAAATTAACTTCTGCATCTGCAGAACTTATTAAGGGTACTAAACTAGGTAAGAAAATTCAAAAATTATTATCTGAAAAAGCTGCAAAACAAGGTGCCAAATCTGCTGCTGCAGTTGGTACTGCAATGCTTGCTGATATCGCATTTGTAACTATTGGTGGAGTAACTGGCGCATTTGATGCTGCAAACTTATTTGAAGTTTCAAAGAATGCAGTTGACTGGAAAATGCGAGTTATTTCTGGTTTATTAAATGGATTACTCAATACATCTATTGGTGGTTGGGTTGATATTGCTTTATTAGTTTTGGAATTATTTACTGGCTTTGATGCTCGTAAATATGTAGCCTCATTCTTATATAAACATATTAGTTTGGATTCCGGAGAATCTGCTGCTAAGCTTGATGCTGCACAGGATCAATTAGCAATTGAAACTGCATTATATAATCAAGCTAACGGTACTAATATGTCTGTATCTGAATATAATGATGTAACTAATAAGACTGTACTTGGTAAAGCTTGGGATTGGATTCGTGGTAAGAAAGTTGATACAAAGCAGTATAGTAACCAGGCTAAGCAAATTATGGAATCTGGGAATTATACTAAAGATAAAAAAGGTAATATCACTATTAATAATGTAACTGCAACTGTTGGTAATGGCACTGGCGCTGTTGGCTATGGTCCAGCTTCTCAAGCCGATGCTGCATGGGCAAATATGCCTATTGGTAGATTTGCCAATGGTAAAGTATCTACTATGAGAACCGGTGGTTGCGGCCCAACTGCTTTATCTACTATCGCTAATATGTTTGGCAAAGGCGCTATTAATCCCGGTACAGTTGGTGCTTATGCTGCTAGAAATGGATATATTACCGATGGTGGAGCAAATGAAGATCTCTTTACTAAAGGCGCAGCTGGTCTTGGATTAGCTGGAGCTAAGGTAAGTGGTAGTAATTTCAATACTGCATTAAACTCTGGTATGCCTATGGCAATTAGTGGTAAGAATAGTGGTCCTTTCACAAAAGCTGGACATGTAGTTGTAGCTAAAGGTACTGATAAGAGTGGAAATATTAATATCATTGATCCTATTGATGGTAAATTAAAGAAATATAGTAAGAGTTCTATTACTTCTGGTATGACCAATGCTTGGGCTTATGATAAGCCTATTGGCTATGGCCCAGTAAGTACTCTGAAAAATGTAATTACAAATGGACTTAGTGATGAAACTAAGAAAATGATTGTAAATAACTTAGGCTTAGTACAAAATGCTATGTCTAATGTACCTCAGATTATGTTGGATACTATGGAAGGTGCATTTAAGATTGCTGCTAAAGCAATTGTAACTCCTATTGCAGTTCCTATTGAATTTGCAGTAAAGAGCCTTGGTATTATTGGTAAATTAATTGCTGGTGATACTAGTGATTTAACTACTGAGGAAATTCAATCTAGCTCTAATACTACTAGTATGCTTACTAAGATGAGTAATAGTCTTAGGAAGACTTATTCTAGTAGTACTGCTAAAGTATCTACCTCTAAGGTATCTGTAAATAAACTCAGGTCTACTACTAATAAAACTTCTAATAATACGAATATTCTTACTAAAGCATGGAATTGGATTACTGGTAAAAGTAAGAAAGCTGGTAATGGATATGGCCCTATTGGGTATGGCCGATTTGATACTAAGACTAATCCATTTGTTGGAAATCCAGATCCTTTGGCAAATGCATATTCAACCGTTCAAATGAGTAATGGTAGAAAAGCTACGACAAATAATAGAAATAGATTACGTACTGGTATGAAAAATGCTAATGCTGGAAAAACTAGTGATAGTACGGTATCTACTAGATATTATAATGATGGAAAAACTGTACGTACTGGTATGCGATTAGCAAATGCTGGTAAAATCAGTGATAGTAAAGTTGGATATAGAGGAGTATCTAATACATCTGTGCAGACAATGGACGATGTAATTAATACTAATAATGGGGATTTATATAGTGATACCTCATCGGATGTAACACTTGACAATAATGTAACCCAAACTGAGAGCGTATGGGATAAGGCTAAAGACGCACTTAGCTCAGTTCCTACTACTCTTGGAGGATTTGTCAATGGATTAAAGCAAATTGGAAATGTCATGAATGCCCTTTGGGGTTCAATTATTGGTGAAGGAACCTTTATGGATCTTTTAAATGGTAACAAAGAGGATACTGCAGCTGGTAATACAGTTACTAGTAGTGGTGTAACTTTAAGTAGTGATGCTGAAAAAGAACTTATTTGGAAAACTTTAATAAATGAAGGATATAGTAAACAAGCCGCAGCTGCAATTATGGGATGCTGGCAAGCAGAATCTCATAATAAGGCTCGTGTAATTGAAGCTAACTGGATCTCTGAATTCCCTGGATATAATGTAGTACCAGCAGATAGAGATGCATTAAGCAATTTTGTACAAAATGGTGTATTTAAGAAAACTAAAAATGTTAATAAAAATGGATATTATAATAGTTCTGATAAACGATACTATCCTGGTATTGGTTACGCTCAATGGACTGGGCCTAGAGCATATAATATGCTTAATTATATGAGTAAGAATCGATATAATTGGGATGATCCAGAAAGCCAAATTAAATGGTTTGATTATGAAATGAATGGTTCGTATAAAGGAACTAAAGATAATTTAAAACGTGCCACTACAGTTACAATGGCAACTAAAAGATTCTTTAATGGATATGAAATGGGAAAGAATGCAGATACTAAGTATCCAGATATGTATAATACTAGATTAAATTATGCTAAGCAATTCTTTAATATGTATAATAAGTCAAGTGTTGGTAATGGTAAAGGCGCTGTTGGATATGGTCCAGATGATGGACCTAGTAATTGGTCTGAATTCATGTCTGGATCTAATAGTGCTATGAGCTATCTTAATCAGAGACTTAGTGATATGGGACTTAGTGAATTTTTAAATGTAAATAGTTCTTCATCTGATGGCACTGATGGTATTACATATGATTCTTCTCAATGGGGAACTGGATCTATGGGTCCTGTTAATGCTATGAAGAGTATTTATGGTAAACTTCATTATAGTCTTGGTAGTGTTCAGGATCCTGATAAAGGACTTGCATCATGTGCTTCAACAGTTGCTTGGGCATATAAGAAAGCACTCGGGATTCGTCCTGGTGATACAGTCAGTCCTGGTGCTTATGCTAGTTCAACTTCTCAGGCTAAAGATAATAGATTTACTACAATTTGGACTAATAATGGTTCTGGATTACCAAATTCTATGATTAATAATTTGATGCCAGGTGATATTATTTATCAAAACTGGAATCAAACTAGAAATAATGGTAAAATGAAGCATACTGAAATGTATGCTGGTAATGGCAAGACTCTATCTCATGGTGGACCTAATTATAATGACATGGGCCCAGTTTATAGAGATTTAACTAGTAGTAATCGTAGGGCTCATACAATGATGATCCGTCGTTATAATGGATTCCTTAAAAATGGAAATGCAAATAGTGGATTTGGTCCTGGATCCAAGGATGATTATATGAAGATGGAAAATGCTTTCTATAAAGAAATCAATTCTAAGAATCATGATAATACACCTAAGGGTCTTAAGGATCATGAAGGCGAGAATAGTGGATATGGTACTGGTAATAATCCGAATATGGATGTAACTACTAGACTTGATAAGATTCTTACTGTGATTGGTGAATGGTATACTGATTCCAAGAAGCGGAATCCTAATGGTTCAGTAACTAATAATACTAATACAACTGTGGTAAATAATTCTACTGTAAATAATAAATCTGAAAAGCAGATTAGAAATGAAATAACTAGTCATATTGATAAATTAGCACAAAGGCATGAATCTTATTCTAAGATGTATAAGAGTAATATTTAAATAAAAATAATAAGTAGGACTGGAAAATTTCCAGTCCTACTTATTTTAATTACTTTTTCATAAAGTTTTTCATATTTTGTTTTTGATTATACCGTGCCTTTAATTCAGCTAATACATATAAAAATCTACTATATTCAAGAAGATCATAATTCATCATATATGAAATTTTACTAGAGCTACATTTATATTTCTCACCAAGTTTTCGATAAGATGTATTAGTAAAGATATATTCTCGAGCAATCTTTTTAATCATTTTCTTATCAAATTTATTTTCCATTTCATCTTCACTCCTTTCATATTTATTCCTCTTCATAATCATCTGATAAAGAGCGATTTTTAAAATCGATAATAAACTTAAAAAATTCCTCATAGTTTTTATCGACAATTTTAATATAATTAATTCCAGGAATCGTCTTCATCATATCATCCTTACATTTTTCTTTTACTTTATCAATTCTAAGAATCTTAGGATGTGTAGAAGTATTTTGCTTAATTTCTACTTCCAGATTCATACTTGGAAAATAATAATCTGGTATATAGAATTTTTTCCCTTCATTCTCTTTATCTTCGGGATTCACATAATCATAATAATAAGTATGCGGAGAAGGCCCCATAATATCATTTCCAGTAATTCTAAAGAGATGATCAATCATCATAAGAAAATGCTGTTCATATGAGCTTGCATATTCAATTTTAGTTCCATCTGAAAGTTCATAATATCCAGAATTCTTTTTAGCAAGGAGCATCTTTCTTTGCTGCTCTGGATCATTTAATAAAGTAATTTTACCATATGACTTAATCATACGATTTTTAAATTGCTCTCTATAAGCTTCTTTACATTTTGGATTATTACAAAATCTAGCATACTTCATTCTAGATTCAAGCCATTCAGTTTCACCTTTACAAATAATACAAGATCCATGGTCTTTCTTAGTTTGCAAGAAATAGAAATATCTTGCTGGAGTCCATCCATCTGGAATTACTTCTGGATGGCAATTTTCTATATGAGTTGCCCAAGGTTTTAAAGAATTATAGATCTTTTTACACTCAGGGCATTTATAATATTTAACTTTTTGCATTTATGAATACACCTCCACAAATAAGGTTAACATAAGCTTGTTTATTATTTTGGTGTTGATATATATCGATGATTATTATATTAATTTAACACCTTAGTAATGAAATTCTCTGAATCCTAACTATATAGGAGTGTGATGATTAATGTCTGTGACATATATTGTAAGTCCAGTAAGTGGTGATAGCTATGCAACTGTATTTGCCAATACGGGATTAAATACAAAACTTGGTACTTTAAAAAAGGGTACTACAATTACTATTCTTTCTACTGGAAGTAATTATTATAAGATTAAATATAGCGGAGGTTCTGGTAATAAAAATCCAGTCCCTGAATCTGGTACTGTAAAGGCTAATGGTGGATTAAATGCTAGAGGTGGACCTGGGACTACTTATAAAAAAGTAGGTGCATTTCCAAATGGAACTAAATTAAAGATCCATCGAGAAATGACTGGATGGTATTATGTAGATGGTCCAAGTTTAAAAAATGTGTGGGTATCAAAGCAATATGTAGCTGAAACTTCTACTCAAGGATATGGTTATTTATCAAAAACTGATGTAAAAGCTCAAACTACTAAAGATAATTCATCATCAAATCAATCATCTGCAAATTTAGCTTTAAATGCTAATTATAAACGAAATTATAGTACAGTATATAATGATTCATATAGTGGAGATACTAGTAAACGTTATTTAGGTACTGAAGATTATTATAAGAAATTAATGTCAGACTTAAATTATTGCTTTGGAACTCCTCCAAAGTATAATATGGATATTGATATTCAATATGTAAGCGATGTAGGATTAGGTAGAGTTATGGGTCAAACATATTATTCTAATCCTACAATTCTTTCTATTTGTCCCGGTAAAGTTAAAATGTTCCCTCAGCTATTTAATAAGAAAGCTAGAGATAATGCATTTAATACAATTTATGAAGCAGCACGAGGTGCCGGAGATGGTAGTGTAGTTCAGAAGATTTTAGGAGACAAAGATTCTGATATTTTAAATGGCCCATTATATGAGTTTAGTCAGGATACTCAAGACTACGCAAAGCGCTTAAATCTTCTTTGTAGGACATGTGCTATTCTACTTGGAATTGGTGACGAAAAAATGCCATATACATCTATTCCATTGAAAAGCTTTGATTATGCATATTGGTCTATTCGTAAGAAGTATTCTCCTAATACTGGTAAACAGCAAAATGTATTTACCGATTTCTGGGCTGGTGGAATTCAAGCCGCAGTAAATGCAATTGGTGATGAAAACTATATTCATTTCTTAGTTAGTAATGAAAATACATCTATTTCTGAAAGTGTTACTACTGATGTAGAAGCAAGTTTTCTTGAAAATATTGTATCCTCAACTAACTCAATTGCAAACCAGTTATCATATTTTAGTGGAGTTGGATTTAATAATCAGATGGATGCAAAAGCAAACATCGATAATGCTTTGAATGGTATTATTGGTGAATCTGGTTGGACTAAGCTGGTTGATAATGTATTATCTGGTGGCAAACTTAAGATTCCTAAAATTGTTGGAGATACAAACTTTAGTCAGAGTATTTCATGCTCTTTAAGATTTTTATCTCCATATGGTAATCCAAAATCAGTATTCTTATGGTGTCTTGTACCAGTATGCCATTTATATGCATTAGCATTACCAAAGCAATTATCTGATTCAATGTATTCATATCCATATATTATCAAAGTTTTTCAGAAAGGTTGGTTTAATTCAAATCTTGCAGTTATTACAAGTATCAATTTAGTTCGTGGTGGCAGTGATGATACTTCATGGTCATCTGCTGGATTAGCTACTGAATGGACTGTAAACTTTGAAATTACTCCTCTTTATTCTCAATTAACTATGCCAAGTACTGATCATCCTTTGTTATTCATTAAAAATGATGGGTTAATTGATTATCTTGGTAATTTATGTGGATTTGATTTGAAGGCTAATAACTTAACAATTAAAGCAAAATTAATTACATCTTTTATTAAGAATAGATTTACAGATATTCCAAATGATATTCAACGATGGGTAAGTGATGGGATTTCAGATTCTATTGCAAAGGTATTCCAATTCTAATTCTTTAATTCTAAGATAACATCAAAGTATTAAAGGAGGATTACAGTATGAGATTGACTGATGCTGAATTGGAATATTGTGAGAAATATGCATATCTTCCATCTACACAAAGTGAATTAATTGAGTATCTTGAAAAGAATCTCAAACTTGATAAAAAGAAAATTGAAGCTGAAGAAGATCGTATTCGATCTATTCAATGGGAAAGAGTGCTTATTGAGGCTAATATAGTTCCTCATGGGTCTCCTAGGCCAAGATATTCTTCTGTAACTGGCACATTTTATGTTAAAGGTGCTAAGCAAATGAAGAAATATTTTACAAAGGTTATACAAGATCATAAAATTCTCTGTACGCGGGTTGAATATAATTTAAGAGCTTATATGCCAACTCCTACTTCTAGTATGAATAATACTGAAGTATATCTTGCAGAGAAAGGATTAATATTACCAATTAGTACATCTGATTGGGATAATCTTGCAAAAACTTATACAGATTGCTTACAAGATGTATTATTACTAAATGATAATATTATTAATCCTGGGCATGTATATAAATATTATTCAATTAAACCTAGGATCGAAATTGAAATTAGATATCAGACTTCATTTGATAGTAAGTTTAATCAAAGAAAGACTGAAAATACAAAAAAGTATAAAGATCTCATTGATGATGGATATGAAATCATCAATGGTAAATTAGAAAAGAAAGAAGAAGGACTGGAATAAATCCAGTCCTTCTTTATTTTTACTTCTTGCAATCATCCATAGGATCACATTTAGGATCCTCAAGAGACATTGCACGGCACTTATCAGGGAAATAAATTTCACTCTGAGAAGCATAATCACCCATCTTACTGAACTTACAAGCAGTCTTCAGCTCATCAACTAAAGTCTTGAAAGCAGGAGTCATAGTAATACAGGCAGAGATCTGATCAGTAATAGAACCAAGATCAGACAGACCACGAATAACTACCTTATTTTCCTTCTGAATTGGGCAATCAGATTCACAAATAATCTGAACCTTCTTAGTAGAAGGATTACGGAACATTACTCGAGCAACTCTATCAAATTCAGCAACATTTGCTTCACGAGCTCTGGTAGTCCAATAGTCCATACCATCAGAATCTTCACCAGCACTCTCCTGAGCAATTGCACCTTCAATCAGAGTAGCAGCTTCAGTGATTTCCTTAATTAGAGTATCTTTATTAGGGAGTACTTCTTCAGAAATACCACTAATCTGAGCCTTCATCTGGTTAAAGCAACCAAGAGCTGCAGATAACCCATCTTTATTCATATTAGGATTAGCCAGCATCTTCTTAGTATTCTGAAGTTCATCATGAACCTTATCACCAAGATTCTGAGCAGGCGTATTAGAAGCAGTCGGAGAATCAATAAATTCCTTCAATTCAGCTAAAGAAGGAGTCCACAGGCGCATAGTCTTCAAAGTTTCCATAATCGTAGTAATGATTACAGACATGATCAGAGACTTCTGAGCATATGCACTCTTATTAGCATCATCAGGAATCAAATCAACACTTTCAATAGCTTTAGACAGAATAGTCAAAGAATCATCAAGACTTAAGACACTCTTGTCAAAACTCTTTAAAGTAGAATTGATAGTAGTATTTACAAGACACTCAAGAGAAACATCTTCAGAATTCTGAAGAGATTCAGCAGTTTCCATCTGAACTAAAGATTCCATGCAGGTATCCTGTAAACGAGAGAAGAAGGAAATATGATCACGAGGATCACCCTTCTGCAATACAGTATCCATATATGATTCCAGAGAAGGAGCACTTTCACCAAGAGCATCCTGAAGATTTTCTTTAATATCAGACTTAAGCTTCAAAGCAGCATCATATGCTTCTTTCTCATCCTTAATAGTATCAACGACCTTCTTCTTAATAATCTCAGAAATGGTCTTGATATTAATCTCGCCAGTCTTTTCAGTAAGACGCTTCTTTTCAGAATCAGTAAATGCAGTCTTATCAACTACATCATTGATATCATCACTCTTATTATTAGTAGCTTCAGTGACAATACGATTAGTAGCAGGAACAACTGCAGATTCAATAGCTTCCTTCATAGAAGAAAGCAGATTCATAGCGCTGGGATCCCCAGCATTAGCCTTCATCGCCTTGCTCAGCATATCTTCACAATGGAGGGATTCCATAACCGTATTAACATAAGAAGTATACTTCTTAGCATCACGATATACATCCTCAGTTGTAAAAGGGAGAGCCTGCATGAAAGTTTCAGTGACAATAGCAGTCAAACAAGCTTTTTCAAGCTTATTATGAACACGCTGTGAAAGAATCGCAGGATTGATCATAACTATATATCACCCTTTCTTATTGATTTCGATTAAGTTAAAATATTATATAGGTGTTTCTTAGAATAGTATATTCTCGATATTTATGAAAGGATTGCAATTCTAATATCTGGATATGCAACACCATCTGTAGTATAAGCTGTTTTGAGGTTGACAAATTCGGGAATGAAATCATCAACATACTCATCAAGAGCAGGACCAACGATTTTCTGAGCCATATGGTCATAATCATTAAATCCATAATACTCAAGATAAGAAATTTCATTAAGATTCTGCTTAGCATCGGCAATCAAATTCAAGATAAAGATATCCTGAGATGCGGTACCAATAGAATCACTATTTTCAATATAATTTTTAACGTACTCTCTGAAATTCGGAATAAAGGTTTCTTGATTTGCCTGAACATTCATCTTTACACCAAATCTCATAGAAATCTTAACATTATCAAGTTTATGCATAGAATCGACAGTATTACCAACTGTATAGAATCTAGCTTTACCATAAGTATTGTAGAATTTAGTATCAATGCTAAAGTTATTCTCTAAGTTATAATACACATCTTGCATAATACCATCCATAGCCTTATAATCTTCTACAAAATTGAAAAATCTTGTATTATCAATTGCCCAAGTTGCTTGAACCATTGGAACCTCACTAATATTGATAATCCAATCTTTATCAGTAGATCCAGGAAGATAATCAATTGTAGAACGAATAAACTGAAGATCTTCGACAAAGTATGCAAGATTAGTACTAGATGTCGTATATGCATTTGTATAAGTAAATTCATTTAATCCTTTAAATTCAGAATACTTATGAGGCATATTCTGTCCATCATTATTATAAAGAACACAAGCTTCAATCATGAAATCTTTCATTTTCATTGGTAAGAATGTATTCTCAATATTTGTCTTGTCAAAAATACCATGATTAATAATAATTCTACCAGCAGTATCAATTTCATCAGTAGTACCAATATATGCATTACAATAATATACATTATTACTTTCATCATACTTTTCAATTGTAAATGGAATATAATAATCATTACTCTTTAATGCATAGTCAAAGTCAGCAACTACTTTAAGTTTATTTAAATCTTTAGGCATCTTAATACCAAGAATATCGTTTGCAACAAATGTTTCACCAACATTATATTGCATTTCATATCCTGGAATAGAATCCTCATCTAATCCAAGAATTGCAGATGCTTGAATATATTGAATCTTTTCTTCTTCGGTATCTGTATCATACATAACCATAGCTCGAATATATGATTTACCTGAATCTGGATCAGTATAATAATCCATAGATTCTACATGACCATTATATTTAGCTCTGATTGTATAATCATCTGCTTCTTCATTTGGTAATTCTACAATACCTTCATAGCTCATTTCACTAATTGAAGGCATTAGCTTGACAGTAACTTTATAAAAATCATTACCAAGAATAGCATTGCGTTCAATTTGGATACCATTACTAATAAACTGAATTGGAGAATTATCATTTACATAAGTATAGTCAATTGCAAGATTACTTTCAATAGTATTTAAATAATAACCTACAATATTTGGATTTACATTAATACCAATCAAGAAAGGATTAGTAAACATAAAATCTGTATCAGACTCATCAATATCCATAATAGTCATTTTAGAACCATCTGCATTTGTAGCCATTACAGTATCATATGAATCTGCATTTTTATATTTATAAACTGTACCAGGCTTAATCATCATTCGATTAGGCGCATCCGGACTAGTAATATCAATTAAATTAGATCGATTGCATGTTACGTTTAAAGTATTCGTAGGAAGAATGTTATTATTTTCATCTTTCATAAGTGCATAAGCACCAAAGAGACGAATAAATACATCATCACGCTTTTTCTTAAAAAGTACTTGTACACCATCAAGAGAATCAGAAACTTCATCAAATTTAAGCTGAAGATCTGAAGATGTAGTAATCGTACTATTCGTAGAATAAGCACGAACAATTTTATTTCTTAGCTCTTCCATAGAAAGTACATCTTTACCTCCATATGAGGAGCCGTTAATTTTACCGACAATTGTCATATTGGAGTTATAAGCATACTTTTCAGAATCAGAGGAGCAAATCAAATCTCCATCATATTTCTTAAAATTACCAGCAGAACCAGAAGAAGTATAGATTCTACAAATAATTTCAGAATTGTACTTAGGTACAAAGACGGAGTTATATTTAAATGTAAGACGAATCTTATTTTCATTAATCATTTCATAATACACAAAAGGTACAGTAGGAGTAGCAGCATTAATCATAACTTTCTTAAGCTGCATTTCCTGATCATTACCATTTTCAACATAAAAAACTTCAAAATTTGCTAACTTTCCATCAAAGTCAATATCCATAACTGAAGTAGAAAGGATACTATCACGAACTAGTACTTGAGAAACTTGCTGCATCTCTACCTGTCGAATAGTATCGACAAAGATAGCAAGATAATTAGTACCATGCTCACGAATAACCTGATTAGAAAGATAACGACTTCTCGTATTAGTACTAAGAGAGTTTTCTACGTTGATATCATAATGAGTTGTGTGAACCCAATGATCTGTCTTTTTAGAAATAATATTAATAGGATAATCTAGCATATACTGCAAATTATCAGCATAAATCTTTAAGCAGCTATCAATAGTACAATTATATACACCATTTGAATAAGTACTATATTCAATTACTTCATCTTGAGGAATAATCAATGCACATTTACACTGAGCAGGAATCGTAAGAGGAATATCAATTGACTGAAGAGTAGCCATCTTATAAAGAGAAGACAGATACTGTGCAGTAATTGGATAAAATTCACGACGTGCTAAGTTGGTAGCATTAAAAGCATCCTCAGTTGTATTACTCATAACCTCATTGATATAACCAAAGATACCGCTTTCATAAGTATTGACATCTTCAAAATCAAAATAATTTGGAGCAATAGTCTTTAGCCAGTAATCTTTGATATTACCAATACTAGAGTAATTTGCTGCTTTATTTGAATTAGTTGCCATTGATCTTCTCACCAACTTTCATAAAGAATTTGGCATTATTCAACTTAATTAAACCAATGTTTCTTGGATCAAGGTTTATAAACACCGATAATTAATGGGAAATATATAGGTATTATTTAAAAATATAACCGAATATTATTAAAATGAATATCCTAGTAGGAATAATAAACTGAAAGGAAGAATTCTTATGTTTACAATGCACTTATTTCACATCTCTTATAATAATTTAGGAGATGAAGTAAAGCTCGTACCAAAAATTCCAAAGTATAAATTATCAAATGAAGAGCATAAAACTCCACGAGTTTGTGCAGCACCAACGATCCTTCAATGCTTGTATTCAAAGACTTCATATTATAATGAAGAACTTTGGATTGGCGGAGCTAGAAGAATTTACATTTATGAAGCAAGGATTCCTGTAGCATCAATTTATCAACCAAGTGTAATGGAAGTTGAAGATAGTTGGTTTACCTCTGAACTTTGGGTAACTGATACTTATACTTGGGATAAGATTGGAGCATTTGATCTTAAACTTGGTGAGAAAGTAACAGCACGTGATCATAATTACCGATATTATCTATGTCCAGTTAGTGGATCTATTATTGGTAATGAAACTAAGAAATTTGCTCTTGATGGAATTCAAAATGACTTTTATTTTACTGAAGTTGGCCCTACTAATAAATGGCTGAATTTTGTAAATGAGACACTATTTAATGAGAAAGGAAAATAATTATGGAAAATAGAACTTATTATGGTGAGATTCGAGTTCGTAATTCTGGCGCTGGTAGAGTGAAGCCCATTCGATTTAGAAATCCTGATGAAAATGATCCTTGGGGTGTAAATAAAGTTCTTCGTAGTGCAAAAGATAATATCATTCATTATATAAAGGAATATCAAATTTCTTATTATGGGCAGGATCTCATTGTAAAGAAAGGGGTATACAAAGGATGGGGGCAAGTTTACATTCAGGGATTTGTAAAAGATAGCGATAAATATTTGCCAAATAATTTCTTTAAAACTCCTGCAGAATTGGAAGATTATCTTATGAAATATTATTTTGCTTACCGATTTGAGCAAGATATATATTATTGGATGAAGTATTATAAAGATCATCCAAGAGATACTGGATCACTTTATCAAAGTTTACTTGATAAACGTAAGCAAAGGTATTTTATCTTGCATAAGGCTAGTGTCATTGATATTGTAGGTGAATTCCCAAAATACTATGAAACTGGTAAAAGTGATCTTCCTAAAGTTCTGTATGAAAATTATTTGAAATGGAAAGAAGATCCAATGTGGATTCGAAATGCAATTAAGCAATCCAAAGATGCTAATATTATGCAGAATTTCTTTGGATTGCTTAACTTTGCAGATAGTTTTGGCGGGCCATTTCTTAGGAATGGATTTTATAATATGATGCAAGAATAAATATAAAAAAGAGATAGGCTAAAAACCTATCTCTTTTTTATAATCTTAAAGTTCCTTAACCAAACTATTCATTAGATTAGGAACCATCTTTTTATCAGAAAGTACAATATCCTGCCAAGCACGATCATTCAGACAATAGGACTGATTGTACGTCGCAAAGATACAATACAGAAAATATGGTACAGACCACAGAGCAATAAATGCACCATCTTTACCTAAAGAACCATCAAAGATCTGAAGGTAAAGTTTCTCATCCATAGTTGCACCATTCTGAGTAAAAGCAGCTAAGTTAGTAATTTCATTACTAAACATCGTAGAAGCAAAAGTAGTCCAATTACGATAAAGATCAATACCCTTCATAGAAAGGTTATTCTCAATATACATAATATACTTGGACTTAGTACCAATATAACCCATAGAAATATTATCAATTACAGCATCAGGGCACTGCAGATAATACTTCATAAAGAAGCGCATAGCAAAGTACATAAAAGCTTCATAACGCTCATTATTACCAACGAAAATCTTACGAGAAATAAGAACTTTATTAAACATCTTAGCCCACATCATGGAAAGATATTTAATAGATTCAGAGGGAAGAGCAACGGTATCATAAAGTAAATGAAGATAGATATACCCAGGAACCAAAATACTATACAGTTTATCCACATCAATATTTACTTTTTCAATGACCCCATTGTCATCTTTATATACTCTGGCATATCGAGAAATATCAACTACCAAAGTATCCTTGCCCATAATTTTAGTTTTAATATAAGGCATATATGCCGGGAATCGCTTATCAATTTCTGGGCAAATAATAATAATGCGACGCTTATCAATATCATTGCGAATAAGAGAAACGATAGACTCACGATAAGTTCTCATAAAACCTTCGAGAGTCTCAATCTTATTATTAACAATGACTTTTTCATTGATAGCTTTGCCGCATTCTTTAATCTTATCAGTAATTACATTATTACGATTCATTAACTGAAAGATTTCAGAATTTAAATATGAGAGCATATTTTTCATACTCCTTTCTATTGATTAGATTATAAGTGAATACTTATGACTTTGTTGATTTTAAGGCATTTAAAAGCTCCATATCTGGTTTCATCTCAGCCTGCCATGTCATGTTATAATAATCTGCTAAGATTTGAAATGCTTTGCCATACCATTCTAAATCTTTTACTCCAATAGGATATAATGAACTAACTTTTTTATTGCAAAGAATAATTGATGCTCCATCAACTTGAATTCCGTTTTCTTTTAAAAGATTATGATATCCACCTAATTGCAAAAGATGACTAAATCTAACTGCTTTACTAGTTTTAAAATCATTTAGTATATTAAATTTATTAAAGAAATTTGCGAACCAATCAATCGTACCACCATATCCAAGTTCACTACTGATAAATGTTTTTTCTGTAAAAATCGTTTCATATTCATAATTTTGAATCATATTTCTAAATCGGGTTAGATATCCAAGAATTTCTACTCTGTGCATTGCATCTTTATATTCTACTTGTGGAGTATAATTAGGATCAACTTCTCCTCTAAGAAGATCATGAATTAAAGTTCCATTCTGAGCATATTTATCTAATTCTTGCTCATATTTAAGATGGCGAAAGCCTAAACTATTTGCCCATTTAATAATCTCATCATTACCCAATGAATGAATAATTGTAGTTACTGAAGGAAATTGCTTACCATCTTTCTCATAAATATGCATACTATCACCTCACTTTAATAATATTCGAATAAGCTTGTAAAGTAATAAAAACCAGCGAACTATGTCATAAATGTTTATAATAAGAAAGGAGTGAGTTGTATATGCGAGATGATTATGAAGACTATGAAAATGACGATTTTAGAGATGATTTTCGGGATGATATGAATATATCAACTCTATATTTTTGTCAGGGAGCATACACAATTACTCTAGAGAATCAAATTGGAATTGGTAGTGGAGAATTTTTAGCAACTTATCGAGTTGTGCGTACAGAGTATGCAACAAATAAATCTCCATCTCTTTTAGATATCTATGAAATATTTGATAATAGCTATTTACTCGAATTTCTAATGTCTGTGATGACAACGGGATGCATTAATATTCGAAGTTGTAAAAAACTAATTAGTGTAAATGAAACTGCTGCTTGTATTATTTGTACTGCAAGCTTTAATATTAATCAGCAGTTTGTTAAAATTGAAGATGAAGTTGAATCTGATGAAAAAGTTTCTGAAATTATTAATATTGGTAATGCCCAAGTCATGAGAACTCACCAAATGTTTACTTGTGTGACACAACCGGCAAAATACTGTACTGCAAAATATGACAAAATTTATGGAAAGAATCTTGATTGGACTTCTAATAATGTAGATTGGCAATTAGTGTATAATAATTATGTTGATCCATATATTAGAATGCTCATGTCATCTCATTTAAAAGTTGTAGTTGAAAAAGATTTTCAATATAAAGAATATATTGATTTCAATGTTCAATTTGATATTGAACGATCTCCTACATGTTTTTATGAAGAGATTTATATTCTTCCTAATAGTGTATTAGGAAGGGAATTAATATATAATACAACTAATGGAAGACAGATTATGATTTGCAATAATCTACCTAATAGTACTGGTATAACTTCTGATGCGTTTAGAGTTTGCATGGGCACTCAAAACTTATCATTACTTCCTATTGATAATATTAAAGTTTATAATACAATTGAAAATGGAAAGGCTCATATAGTTTGTAATGAAGTATCTAATCCTGATGATACTTTGCATAATTATTTTCTCTTAACTTATCATAAATTTTCATTAGAACCAAGTGAATCAATTCTTTGGTTAACTCCAGTAGAAGGATTTGATCAGTGCCCATATCAAATAGTAGTTGCAGATCATGCTGAAGAATATGACAACCTAAAAACTAAAGAAGAGAAAGAAAAATTTATTCAAGAACACACAAAATCAATTAATTCTTTAATCCAATTCTTTGGGGTTTCAAATAGTATTACTGATCAATTATCAGTAATTGATGTTGGAACAAATGGTAAAATCTTAGGTGTCGTTTGTATGTCTTTAGCAGACTATATTAAGCCAGATGCATTGGTATACTGTATTGAAGAAGATACTGATAAACCAGATGAACTTTATTTACCTTATCAATTTTATAAATCTTTGAGTATTAAGTATAAATTATCTAAGAATACTAGTTTTACTCTAATTCCTATTAGAGCACTTCCTCAGTATCGAGAATTTATGGTGCTGGCTGTAAATCATGATTCTAAAAACAGTGAAACTCAATCAGATATTATTGAAAAGAATAAAGTAGATTTGATTGAGAAGAATCCTAAAAAACACTTCTTCCAATCTTTATTTGGTAAATAAGAGGTGGAAGTATGAAATATAATATCTTAGCAATTGCAGATATACATTGGGGTGCTATGGATCCTGATGAGATGTATAATAATTTACAATATTTTCTTGATTTTATTAAAATGAAAGGTGATATTGATCTAGTAGTTATTTGTGGAGATTATTTTGATTATCGATTGACTCTTAATTCTAAAGCAGCTCTTAAGGCTCTTAGATGGTTTGATGAGTTATATAATACTTGTAAAGCATCTGGAGTAAAAAGATTAAGGGCTATTAAAGGAACAAAAGAGCATGACAATGATCAATGGGAAGCAATTCATCCAAGGGAAACTGGAGATTTCTTTAAGAAGTTTTATACAACTACTACTGAAGAAACTTTACCAGGATTGGATTGTATTTATTGCCCAGATGAAACTATAAATCTTCATGATTATGAAAAACTTTATCTTAACCAAATGATGAGTACTCATGATATTGGTTTCTTTCATGGGAACTTTGATATTAAACTTCCTAAATTAGTAATTGATCAAAATATTGAGGCTAATATCCCTTCAATTATTTACTTTAAAAATCATTGGAGTAAATTTATTAGAGGACCATTGGTTTCTGGGCATTGGCATGTCTTTATAGATTCTGATCCATTATTTTATATTGGAAGTTATGATAGATGGGCTTTTGGTGAAGAAGAAGATAAAGGATTTATGTTTATCCAATATGATACTGAAGATCATAGTTATTATTGGAAGCATATCGAAAATCCTTTTGCAAGACAGTTTGAAACCATTATTATTGATAATACTTTATGTGTAACTCCAGAAGATTTCTCTAATCTTTATGCAGATATACTAAATATCAAAAAGATTGATCCTGAGATGAAGCTTCGAGTTGTATATCAAATTACAGCTGAGAATGAAGAATCTCAAGTTAATTTTAATGAGTTTAAAAATGTATTATCTCAGTTAAAGAATGTAAAAGTTGATACAAAAGACTTTGTAAAGAAAAAGGCTAAAGCAAAACAGAAAGAGAAAGTAGCAATCTCTTCTGGCAGATATTCATATATTTTAGAGCATCCATTAGATATTAAAGAGAATATTAAAGAATTCTTAATGCGAGAAAAGAATCTTGATATTTCCCTTGAAACTATTGATGCTGTAATAGGAAAATATATTCCAAAGTAAAAATCATAAATTTATGAGGGTTTACGTTTATTAGTATATCTTACAATATACTAATCTTCGTAAACCCTCATTTGTTACTTATAAGAGGAGGAAATTATATGGATCCTATGAGAGAAAGGGCTATATTAAAGCTACTTTCTGATGATCCTGCTTGTATCTTATTATTAAGGAATAAGTGTACAACGGACAATATGTGGAAAGTAGTTATTCAATTAGAGCCCAGTCTATTTCAATATATGAATAACCCATCAAATGAAATGTGTTTGTTTGCATTAAAAGAAGATGGAAGTAATTTGCAATATGTGGTTAAGAATCCAGATGTTAAATTGACATCTGAAATGCTATATACTGCAGTGAAGAGTTATCCTGCAGCAATTTTTGATGTACCCGTAGAGATGAGAGATAATGCAATTAAAGAATTTGCATTTGATCAAGATCCTACATTGATTAAGAATTTTACAAATATTCGTAAAGAATATATTCAGAGAAAAATTAAAGATGATCCTAGTTTTATTAGGTTCTTAAATGATCCTGATGAGGATCTGGTATGTAAAGCGATTGAGAATGATCCTAATTATTGTGTATATGTAAAGAGATTCACTCCGAGGATAAAGAAGTTAATTGAAACTCTTTATCCAGATATTATCCCTCTTATTCCAGGATTTAATGAAAGGAGCTGAATCAAATGCCTAAAGTGAAAAAGCGCAATTCAGCTTCTAATGGTAAAGTAAAGATTAAATTTGATGTACCTTTGCTGAATTCTTTAATTAAATATCTTAGATGTGAATATGTAAGCCAGTCTTCACTTTCTCAATTGAGAAAATTTATTAATTTCGTTGATATTGAATCTTACGAATATGAAGATGCAATTTATCCGAGATTAAAGACTTTGGATGTTTTAACTAAAGCAATTAGTGAAGAAGGCATTCGAGATGAAGCATTGCTTAGATCTTATCTTGAAGATCAATATTCTAATGGACTTGGAATTATTGATCAGATTGGATTTGATCGAAATCAATTAAGTTCTACAGAATGTGAATATATTGCAAATGCAGTTAGAGTAAGAGTTCAGACAATTGCAATCAATCTTAAGAAAGATGCATTACTTGAAACTCTTGAGAAATTGGATGCATCTACATTTAATAGTTCTTATGTAGAATTAGTTGATTTAGTTCGTAGACAGATGACTGAAATTATTGGCGAGCTTCAGCAAAATGATTCCGATCAAGGTTTGCTGAAAGAATTTGCATTTAGTATGGCAGATGCAGCATCTTTGATTGATCGAATTGTTAAGAAAGCTAAAAGACCTGCATCTATTCTTCAGACAGGTATTCGTCAGTTAAATGCAATCCTATCTCCTGGGTTTCAGTCTGGAAGAATGTATTGTTTTCTTGGTGGTTCTGGTAAGTTTAAATCTGGTACTTTGCTAAATGTAGCTGAGCAAATTCGTAGATTTAATCCCCAAATTCCAGCATATGAAAATGGACTTCGTAAATGTATTCTCTTTATTACTCTTGAGAATAGTATTGAAGAGACTGTAGAAAGAATTTATGATATGTATTGTGAGACGAATGGTAATATCCGGGATGATGATACTCAGCAGGTTATCGATGCCTTAAGAACAAATGGTGGTTATGATTTTACTGCTACATCTGGTATTGATATCTTTATGAAGTATGCTGGTAACCTTGAAATTAATACTGGAGAAATTCATGTATACATCAAGGAACTTCGTGAACGTGGATATATGCCAATTTGTATTATTTTGGATTATATTAAGAGAATTGATTCGGTTCATAATAGTAATGGTGATGAAAGAGTAAGAATGTCTTTTGTTGCTAAAGAATTGAAATCTATTGCACAATTTTATGAGATTCCAATGATTACTGCAATGCAGTTAAACCGTGAAGGTAATAGTATTATTGATGCTGCTATGAGAGAGTCTAAGCAAGATGTTGCAAGATTTGTTGGTAGTTCTAGTATTGGTAATGCATGGGATATCATCGAGGATTCTGACTGGGTATGTTTAATTAACCCAGAAATTCAGATCAGTACTGGTCAGAAGTTCTTAACCTTTAAGAGACTTAAGATTCGTGGTAAAGCAGACATGCCTGAAGGTGGAGGAAGCCCTGTAGATTATTTCAATCATCCATTTGAAATCGATCGAGGAATTCGTCTTCAGAGTGATGTTGATAAAGAGCATAGTGTTAGTGTTATGAGCCTGGCTACGGATCTTGAGAGTATTGAAGATCGAGAAAATGATTTTAAAGAACTTCCTAAGAAGAGACCGAGTCTTGATGATATTAAAAAGCAATCTGCTGGTAAAGTATTGAGTAATCTTGGAGTCCATTTAACTAATGAATGCGGAAATAATATGACGGTATAAAATTAAAGAGAAGGTAGTTTAACTACCTTCTCTTTTTTATTTATTACTAAATTTCATAAAATATTGCGAATTGTGTTGATCATCACAAAAGACATAATTAACTACAAATTTATTTCTTTTATAAATTTTAATTGCAGGTTTATTATTAGTATCTACAGTTAAATATCTAATCTTAAAATGCTGCATCATATATTTCATTGCAGCAGATCCATATCCTTTGCATCTATATTTCTTATAAATGCTAAAGTTAAAAAGAAATGGTTTATTAGAATCAAAGTCGGAAATATATGCAGACCCAACTTTTACATTATTATCATAGAATGATACTCTCATGATATGTGTATCTTTCTTAGTATCTGTCAATTTATTAAGTACATAAACTTTAGCAGTTAATTGATGATTCATAATATCACACACTTTCATCAGTTTCCTGTTTAACTTCCATTGAATTGATTTCAAGAAACTCGGCATCCATTTCAAGCATTCTATTTAATTTAGTAATAATTGCAGTATCAAATAAAATTACTTTATGAAGATCGAATTCTGATACACTGTATAATTCATTTGCCATAAGAATAAAGAACCATAATTCTGTAGTACCATAAATATCATAAGAAAGAAGTTTAGGATTATAGCGATATTTATAGTATTCTTTTGTAGTTAACTGTACAATACGCTTATTTTCTTCAAGTTCATTTGCATATTTATCAGCAATACTATTCTCATTTACTACAACTTTATGTTTCATTCTAGTACTATCCCAAAAGACTTGTTGAAGATGAAAAGCATCTACTCGCAAATCTTCAATACTATACTCAGAAATAAAATCTGATAAAGTCCAAATATTACTTGAATTTGCACTATTCATAATTTATATTCACCTCCATTATTGATGGAAAGTAGAAGGATCTGTATCAGTTGTAATACTTACAGACTGAAAATCATGATCATTGCCTTTAACTTTAATAACTGCTCCAAAATCTAAATGTGGTCTTTGGAATTCAGTATGCTTATAAGATTTAGCAGTTACATAATTTTGTGGAATCACTTTACTCATAGGAGTAATTGCACATTCCGATGAATTGCAAAACATCGTTTTATTAATAGTCACTGCAGTTAATGTTTTAGCTTGGCCCATAGGAATTTCTGGTTCTTTCATTAATGCAGGTATATAAACCTTAAGATCGCCATAAGCTGGGCCATAAGGTTTCTTTCCAACATATTTAGCCTCAGTTACAGATGGGCAAGTAAATTCTTCACCATCAATAATAATTTGAGATTCAGCCATAAATCTTCACCATCCTTTTAACAGTTTAGTATTGATTAATAAATTGTACTATTTGATCTAATAATATAGTCGTGTATTATTAAATTGATAAAGTACAATAAGGAAGGAGGAGTTATAAGTGATAAACTTTACTCCAACTGATGAGCAAGTTGAATTATGTGATCAGATTTGTAAATGGTTTAGAGATTATGAATCTGGGCATAGAATTAGAAATCACCCCCAATGGTATTCATATAGTGGGCCATCTGGATCCGGCAAGTCATCAGTATTAGATTTTATTATTAATAAATTAAATCTTAATGATAATGAATACATTACATGTGCTCTAACCGGAAAAGCCGCTTTAAATCTTCAGCAAAAGGGTTTACCATCTTGCACAGTTCATTCATTGATATATCATACTGTATTAGAAAAGGTTCCATATATTGATGAGGATGGAGAAACCCAGCATAAAATGGCATTCCATTTCATTCTTAAAGAATCATTACCAGATAACTTGAGATTAATTGTAATAGATGAAGCTACTATGATTAATAATGATATGAGAGATAAAATTCTTGACTTTGGTAAACCGGTTATATTTATTGGTGATATGAATCAGTTGCCACCTATTTTTGGTATTTCTGATGTAATGCTTCATCCAGACTTTAGACTTACTAAGATTATGAGGCAAAGTGAAGGTAATCCGATTATTCAATTATCTCAAATGATTCTTAATGATGACTATTATGACTTTGGTGATTATGGTAATTCCAAAGTTGTAAGTTCAATTGATTTTGGAAAGAATTTAATTAATGATTATGATATGATTCTTTGTGGTAAGAATAAAACCAGGGATAATATTAATAATCAAATTATTCATGAGATTATTGGAAAGAAAACTTTGCAACCATTTATTGGTGCTAAAGTAGTTAATCGCCAAAATGATTGGGATATTGCAGTTAAAGGTATTTCTCTTACAAATGGATTGGTTGGATATATTACTAATCTTAGTAAAAGAAAATCCTATATGGGATATTATACAATTGATTTTAGGCCTGATTTTATGGATGATGAATTTGAAGATCTTAAAATTGATTGTAGATATATTATATCTGATTATGAATCTAGAAAGAATTATGGATTAACTAAATTTGAGAAGTTTGAATATGCTTATTGTATTACAACTCATATTTCACAAGGTTCTCAATATAATCGAGTGCTATTCTTTGATGAACCATTTGCAGATAAAGAAACTACTAAGAAATTGAGATATACGGCAATTACAAGAGCAATTGATAATATTACAATTGTAAGATCACCTAAGTTATATACTCAAAGAACCCTCTGGAATTCCGATGCATATAATGACTATAGGAGGAAATACTAATGCTTAAAACTATTATTATTTTGATTATGTGCCATTTAGTTGGAGATTATATATTACAAAGCAATTTTATTGCAACAACTAAAGATGAAAATTTATATCATCTATTCGTTCATTGTGTATTATATATTCTTCCTTTTATTATTTACTTTGGATTTACTTGGCAGGCAATTGTAGTTTTCATTTCACATTTTATTATTGATATTAGTAAATGTAGATATCATTGGATTAATTATTTTCAAGATCAGCTTTTGCATTATATTGTACTTGGTATTTATTTTATTTAATAAGGAGGAGATATGAATGAATATTATTTGTAATAACCCTTTATATTTTGATGAATTGAAATCAATTTATGGAGAATCTAAGCCTAAGATTCAGATTATTACCCATAATGATATGGATGGGTATGCTTCTGCAGCTGTTGTATATTGGGCGTTTAAGAAGGCCGGATTTATTTCTGAGGATAATTATAGTATTACTCACTATAATTACTCTGACAAGATTCCTAGTTGTGATCAGTCTGCTAAGATTATTTTCATTACTGACTATTCTATTAGTAATGAAGCATTTATGAAAGATCTTAGACAGACTTATGATAATAATAAGCATAAGATTTTCTGGTGTGATCATCATCAGACTTCTATTGATAACTGTAAAGGAGATTATACAATTCTGAAAAATATCCCTGGTATTCGAGATACTAAGTATTGCGGTGCTGCACTTGCTTGGTTCTATTTGAATCCTGGTAGTACTGATGCAAATCTCCCTAAGATCCTTAGATTAGTTGATGATTATGATTGCTGGAAGAAAAAGATTAAAGAATCTGATTATTTAAATGCAGCATTCAATTATAATCAGGAGTACTATAAAGATCTTCATGATCCTACTTCTGATCTTTGGGAGCATTTAATTTACTATAGAGGCAATAGTGAATTTTCTGTTACTGGTCATAAACTTATTGATTATGGTGAAAAGTCTTGCCAAATTCAGAGAGATACTGAATGGGCAAATATTCGTCGTAATGGATGGGTTGGCACTCTTGATAAGTTTCCTGATGTTAAAATGATTTGTCTTAATAATGATTCTAAAGGTAGTCAGCTTTTCTCTGATCTTTTGAAGAGTAAAGAATATCCAAATGGAAAGTATACTCATGCATGTGCTTTTCAATTTGATGGATCCAAAATGACTTATTCTATTTATTCTGCTGAAAATGCATCTCCTAATGCTCAGAAGATTTGTGAAGCTTATGGAGGTGGAGGACATCCTGGTGCTGCAGGATTCCAGTCTAAATCTATTGTAGTAAAGAAAGTCGAAGAAATCCCTGATAGTTATAAGTAACATTATAATTAAGGATGGCAATAGTCATTCTGTTTCACCTTTCCGATTGGAGTACAGAAATTCAAAGGTTATTGATTTCTGTACTCCAATACTTTTTTGATTTTTCTTTTTACAAGAAAATCGTATATAAAAAAGGGAAAAATAAATACGATAATTAAAAATTTAATTATCGTATTTAATGATGAATAATGAAAACTCACTAAAATTAACATGTAGGTAAACGGAGAAAGGTGAAACTAAAATTATATCTAGCTAGGTAATCTTTTGCTTGCGCAGGTAAAAGATGATAATTACAAGCTCATATTAATAAGCGGATATTATTAATATGAGCTAAGTTATCCAATAAGGATTGGCTATTAAAGGTATAATTACTTACTTTAATTATGAAATGAGAAAATTAGAAATAATTAGGTGAGCCTTGGAGAATAAAATATGATATAGATGGGAACTATATTATATTTAACTAAGGCTTACCTAAATGTTCCCAATTTTAATTCGTTTTCCTTTAAATTTACATATATTAATAAATGAAAGGATGAGTTATAATGATTAAAGTTGTAAAACGAAATGGCATTTCTGTAGATTTTGATCCAGAAAAGATTAAAGTTGCCATTTCTAAGGCTAATGTTGAGGTTAGTAAAGAGGAACAGCTTACCCCAATTCAGATCACTGCTCTGACTGCTGATATTGTAGGAGATATTCATAAAGAATACCATGAAGCAGTCACTGTAGAACAAATTCAAGATATCGTAGAAGAAGCTTTGGTAGATGCTGGTAAGTATAGAATCTCTAAGGCTTATATGATTTATAGATTTAAGAGAATGATTGCTCGTGGTACTAATACCACTGATCATGATATTCTTACAATGATTCGTGATGAAAATGAAGAGATGCGTAGAGAGAACTCTAATAAGAGTACGATTGTAGCATCTACTCAGAGAGATTATCTTGCTGGTATTACTAGTAGAGATATTGCTAATCGTCTTCTCTTGCCTAAGAAGATTTCTGATGCTCATAAGAAATGTGAAATTCATTATCATGATGAAGATTATGCATTGTCTCCTGAGTTTAATTGCTGCTTAGTTAATATTGGTGATATGCTTGATAATGGCACATGTATGAATGGCAAGATGGTAGAATCTCCTAAGAGCTTCCAGGTTGCATGTACAGTAGCTACTCAAATTATGGCATCGGTAGCAAGTAATCAGTATGGCGGGCAGTCTATTGATATGCGTCATTTTGGCAAGTATCTTGCTAGATCTAGAGCTAAATTTGAGAAAGATCTTCGAGAAGTATGCCCTGATCTTGATGATGATCATATTAATAAGATTGTGAGGAAACTTCTTAAGAAAGAACTTGCTTCAGGTGTACAGACTATTCAGTATCAGATAAACACGCTGATGACGACAAATGGACAAGCTCCTTTTGTTACTCTCTTCCTTTATCTGGATCCTGAAAATGAGTATGCTGAAGAAAATGCAATGATTATTGAAGAAATTCTTAAGCAGAGACTTCAGGGTATTAAGAATGAAGTTGGTGTATATGTGACTCCTGCTTTCCCGAAGTTGATTTATGTATTGACTCCTGAGAATAATCTTTCTGGTGGAAAGTATGATTATATTACTGAACTTGCTGCTCTTTGTACTTCTAAGAGAATGTATCCTGATTATGTATCTGAAAAGAAGATGAAAGAAAATCAGGATGGTAATGTTTATAGTTATATGGGTTGCCGGTCTCTTCTTCCTGTATGGAAAGATAAGAATGGTAAACCTAAATTTGAAGGCCGCTTGACTTCGACAGTTGGGGTGGCTTAAAATCTCGTGAAAACGGTGAACCCGAAAGGCAATACCGTGCCAAGTCTACATAGAAAGGTGTAGAGACTATCGAAAAGCATTCTTAATAGAATGAACTGAGTAGAGTACGATAACATATCGGAAGCGCGAGGATAGATTAGATATACAATGAAAGTATATCACTATAAGAGATAGTCCATTGGAAAGCTATTATTAAGCTTGTCCGATATCAATCAGGGCGTCGTGTCTATTAATCTTCCGCAAATTGGTATTATTGCCAATGGTGATGAAGATGTATTCTGGAAGCTTCTTGATGAGAGGCTTGAGATTTGCTATGAAGCTTTAATGTTTAGACATAAGCAGCTTCGTAATGTTATTTCTGATAATAGTCCTATCCATTGGCAGTATGGTGCAATTGCTAGACTCCCTAAGGGTGCTAGTATTGAGCCTCTTCTGTATGGTGGTTATAGTTCTATTTCTCTTGGATATATTGGTATTTATGAAATGTGTCTCGCTATGAAGGGAGTTTCTAATACTGATCCTGTTGGAACTGAATTCGCTCTTAGAGTTATGAATCATCTTAGAGATAAGTGCAATAAATGGAAGGCAAAGACTAATATTGGATTTAGTCTTTATTCTACTCCTGCTGAATCTCTTTGCTATCGATTTGCTAAGTATGACCTTGAACACTTTGGATCTATTCCTGGTATTACTGATAAGGGATGGTATACTAATTCTTATCATGTAACTCCTACTGAGAATATTTCTGCATTTGATAAACTTGATTTTGAGGCTCAGTTCCAACCTATTGCTTCTGGTGGTCATATCAGTTATGTAGAAATTCCTAATATGCAACATAATCTTGAGGCTCTTAAAGAAGTTATTAAGTATATCTATGATAATATTCAGTATGCTGAATTTAATACTAAGAGTGATTATTGCCAAGTATGTGGATATGATGGTGAAATTAAATTAAATGAAAATAATGAATGGGAATGCCCGCAATGTGGTAATAAAGATCACGCAAAGCTTAACATCATACGCAGAACTTGTGGCCGAGAATTCTCGTAATCTGAGATTCCATTAATTATTGAAATATGAAAATTCATTAATTAATGGAGATTACGAATTAAAAGTAAATGACCTCAAGTATAAAACACCCAGTGAACTGCTGAGAGGCTTTAATCTGCTAGTCAGCAGCCAACCTTATTTTATATGAATAAGAAAGGTTCAACGACTATCGAAAGCATAATCTTATATAGATTAGAGAAGCGAGTAGAGTACATCAATTGATGGAAGTGCTGGGGAAGATAGTTACATATAAAGAATGTAACACTTGAAGATATAGTCTAACCCCTTAATAAATATCGGGAAACCGAGGGTAGAAGTGTATTTAGGTGAAAATTTCTGGAATGAAGGAAAGACAAAGGAAATTGGTTCTCGTGTCCTTCATCTTTAATAAGGAGATAGTATAATGAATTATGCTGCCTTAAAAACTTATGATACTGCTAATGGCCCTGGAGTAAGAGTTAGTCTCTTTGTATCTGGGTGTGAGCATTATTGTAAAGATTGCTTTAATTCAGAAGCTTGGGATTTTAATTATGGCAAAGAATTTACTGAAGAGACTCTTCATCAAGTTATTGAAGCTATGACTAAATCCTGGATTTATGGTATTACTTTCTTAGGTGGAGAACCTATGAATCCTAAGAATGTAATTAAAGTCAGTGAAATTATTGCTAGACTTAGATGTAGTTTTCCTAATAAAACTATTTGGGTATATAGTGGATATACACTGGAAGAGTTGATGAGTAGATATCAGAATATGTTTATTGATTCTAATATGAATCAAGAAGTTGCATATGCAACAGGATATATTTTGAAGAATATTGATGTATTAGTTGATGGTAAATTTGTAGCTGAGAAGAAAGATCTGAAATTGAGATTTAAAGGATCTAGTAATCAGAGAATTATTGACATGAAGAAATATATTGAAACTGGCAAGATTGAAGAGCCGGAACTTCCAGAATAAAATATAAAGAGGGTAGTGAAAACTACCCTCTTTTTTATATCTTGAATTTAACATTTGATTAATTATGATACAGGAGAAACTATGAAAGGAGACTTATGAATTATGGCAAAAGTTAAAGATGATTTAGATCGAGATGATGATTATCTACTCGATGATGGATTTCCTTTAATTTATAATATTAATGAAACTTTTTGGGATACAATTGAAAAAACTGTGCCTAAAAAGACTATGAATTTTATTCGATTTGTGCAAAAGTTTAGAGATAGTAATATTAATAAACTCGAGACTCCTTATCCTGTAGATTATCCTATTTGGAGGCCTGATTGTGAAAGAATTGTATATGAAACTTTAGGAGTAGATTCTGAAGATTTATATAAGATTACTTCTAATATTGAACTTCCGAATGACTTTAAGGATAAATACTTACAGAAGGGCAATTCTAGAACTGTAATGTTAATTCAGTTTGCATTATTTATGCTTTATAGATATTATCTTCTGCATAAGAAAGAAAAAGAAATGGAAGTCTGTAAATATTTCATTTCATATTTCTTTTACTTCAGTCTTTTTACAAAGTATTTTAAGTTTAAACCGAATCCTGAGATTATGAGTTATACTATCAATTCTATGTCTTTTAAGAACCAGATTAAGCAAACTGGTTCTGTAAGTAGATGGATTTATGGTATGGCTGATGCATCTTGTAAAAAGTATGAAGTATTAATTAGACGAGGTGCTGATAGAGATTATTATAAGACAATTCGTCGTACTCATACAAAATATAATGATGCAATGAAGAATCTTTTTGATAGTTTTAATAAAGATTATAAAAATAGAAATACAATCTTTACATCAAAGACTTTTGGTGAAGAAGGAGAAGTTCTTGATCAGAAATCTTTAAGCTCTGATATTATTCAGTTAGCTGATAAATATACAACTGCATTCTTTGAAAATCCTAATTCTGAGAAAGTAATTGCATATGTCTGTGATAAGAGTAGAAAAGGCGGATATATTCCTGAAAGAGATTTGAGGAATACTATCTTCAATATCTCAGATGATCCATCTAATCAGAATGATGTGAGGACTTTCTATCAGTCAGTATTCTATTTATTCTTTAATAATGGAACTACTAAATATGATATTCATGATGTAACTACATTAAAGTTTTTATATGAAATGCAAAAAATGTATAAGGCTGGTAATAGTATTAATCAGAATAGAATTATTATCAGTAATATTATTGACAAGTGGCTTAAAGTTGGTAGTGCCACCTATAGATCTACTAACCGAGAGGCGACCAAATCAGTATTCAAGAAGTCTATCTTTGACTATTTTATTACTAAGGTCATAGTTGATAAGTAATCTCGTAAACGCCTTAAATATAGGCATCTGACGACATAAAGGGATATAAGTACTATAAACAATTTCGTAATTTATAGTACTTATATCTCATTCTTTTTATGAAAGTTGGTGAAAGTACATGCCTAGTAATTATAGTGGCTTCGCTATGCCAGGCGATGATTTCTTTTATCTGAGCTCTATGTATAGTGATAAACTTTTAACCGAATTTCTTCCTAGAGTTAAGAATCAGGCATATCAGAGATATATGCAGATTCAAAAGAATCTCTTAAATGGAAATGAAATTTGTGGCACACTCCAACAGACCAATGGATCAAAGTATTATTTCAAAGAATCACTTGAATTGGATACTTATTTTAATTTTCCAATTGGTTCTGTATATTTGGATGTAACTGAGCAAGATTTCTTTTATGATATTGGGGATAAATTAAAATTTATTCGTAAGTTTAAAAATTTTAATGCTCCTATTTCATGTGAAGATATTATTGCTAATCCTGATATTTTTAATAGTACAATTCAGTGTACTATTGGAAATTTTACTTTTAATAACTTTTATGTTATGAAAGATAAATACCGTAGAATTTATATTGGTATTAAGAATAGTGCAAATGATGGAATACAATCTTCAGTATTTAAGCGTATTATCAATAATGGTACTGTAGATGAACCTAGTACCTTCTGTTTCTGGAAGGATAACCATTCTGCACAATATAAATACTCTGGTAACCTTAGCAATATTGTATTCTCTTCTAGTAGTACTAATAAGAAAAGAATAAATATTCCTAAGTCAAATAATCTTTCGAATATTTATCATTCAAAAGATAATAACTGGTCATTGTTAATGACATATGATTCTATTCGTTATGGTGGATTAATTTATGCATTAACAAATGCAAGTTTAGTTTCTGAAACTTCATCTACATTATCTTTTGAAGTTTCAACTGCATTTATCAATGATATTACTAATAGAAATACTGTAGTAACTTGTATTGCAATTCAAAAGCCTAATCGTAAAGCAATTTTTGCTTATAATCCTAATACTGATAGTGAACCCTGGTTAGCATTAGGAGATATTGATAGGCCTGTGTCCATTGCAAATATTAAGATTTATGAATATGATGAAACTACTAATAGATACAAGCACAGAATTCCTATTGAGATCTCCAATTTCAATAAGGAATTTAATGATAAAGTTAAGAAAGATAATTATAATGAGAATTTATTCTTCTCTAATATTATCTTTCCAGCAATTTATCAATTTTCTAATATTAAAACTCCAATTCGTATGGAATTGATTGAATATTTACCTAAGATTTCTAATACTACATTCTCAAATCATATTAAGCCTCTTTTTGAGGATATTGATTCTAATGATAACAGAATGTACTCTACTGACAAATATCTTAAATATTTAACTTGGCTTAATTCTAAATCTTCTGATGCCACATATGGTACACAGATTAAGGAAGCTTTAGCCACATTAACTAATTATAATCCATGTAATATTTACATGGATATTGATGATTATAAAAAATCTGGATTAAATATGCGTGAATATAAATTTGGAAAATTAATGCAATTAATTGCATCAGATCCTTATATTTATGCTGAATATATTAAATTTATTGATAAAGAAGTATATAATATCATTCGTGAAAGTGGATCTCCTAAGACGTTTAAGTTTAATACTGGACTTACTGGTGATCTTACGGGTACTAATCCATTAGTAACCGATGATAAATTTACTTGCGTAAATAAGAATGATGAAATTTACTTCTTTAGTGAGCCAAATAGTTATATTACTGTGCATTCAGATAATCCTGATGCATATTGTGTAGTTTATGTAGGAGGTCGTATGATTACTCCTACTAGAGTTAAATCAAAATTGAATGATATTTATATTTTTATTCCTCAGAGTACGATGAAACAGTACATTCAGGAAGCTATGACTAAATTTGATGGGCGAAAAGATTTAACTGTAGATAATCTGATTACAGTAGAAATCTATACAAAGATTTATAGATCTACTATTAATCAAGTTCATTCAAGTAATATCTTTGAATCTACTTCAATTAGTAGAAAGCTTTTTAATGGAGACCGTAATTTTAAGTTTAAGCTTTCTGACTTGGTAATCTATAATAAAATTACCGGTGAATATATTCCTTTAAGTAAATTTGACATCACTGCAGTTTTGGATGAAAGTACGGTTGAATTTGATGATGGTACTTCTGATAAGATCGTTGGTCGTAATGAAGAAGTAATTTATCTTGGCACAGTTCTTGGTGAATTTTATATGACTAAAGATAATCTTAGAATTATCTTAGAAGAAAATACGACTGATTTTGATTTCCCAAGGGATGATTCTCAACCTGGTGGTCGAAAAGATAACTATAACGGTTATCGTAATAAAACTTGGGCTGCGGATGAATTAAAGTTTAAGATTAATGATCCTAAACTTGTTGGTACTGAAATTGAATTTGTATACTCTCCTGTATCATATGAATGGAATATTCCATTTGAAAGATTTACTAAGAATGATGATGGAACTTATACATATAAACTTGGTGGATTTATTGCTAATAATGATATTAGTTTATATGACCTTTATATTAATGGTGAATACTTAGATCCTACTAAGTATGTAACCATGCCAGATGGGGTTAGTACTGATGACAGAATTGTGATTACTTTACCAGAATCAATTGATACTTGGTATAATATTACAGATAAAGTTATTCAGTTACGTTATAATCCATCTACTTATATGAGAGAGTTTGGTACTAAGAAATATCTCATTTCAGATGAACATCCAACGATTGGTACCAGTAAAGATTATAGTATTTATAATCTAAAGAATAGCCCGCTTTATGAGTGTAATGATATTAATCATTATTTTAATAGTGATAATAGTAAAGTATTCATTTATAAAACTAATGTAACTGAAGATACTACTGCATTAATGAGACCTTATAGTTGGAAAACTAATTTAAGTAAAGTTGATCTTCAAGAGCTTACTGGTACTTCTATCCTTCATCCAATGATGATTAAGGCTAGTAGTTCTGAAATTCCAGTAATGCGAGATTTAGATAGAGATAAAAGTTTTATTACTAATAGTAAGGCAAGTAATGCTAGGAGTGTAATTGATCAGATTACATTGTAAAAAATAATAAAGGACTAGGGAATTTCCCTAGTCCTTTATTTTATAACTTATTAAATACCAAAATCGATTCCCTCAATCTGAGTGATCTCATTAGTATTAAAGTCTTCCTGATTCGCCTTCTTAATCTTAGCTTCAGCATCACGAGAAGCCTTAGTAAAGAAAGCATCAATACGATCAGCTGTACCAACTAAGAAGTTATACAGGCCATTCTGTTTTTCAACTGCAGAGGCAGACTGATTACGATTAACATTCTCATGTGCTTTAATAATTTCAGCACAATGACGAATGCAATTTGCAAACTTACCACCAAGAGCAGCCACATAGAAGGCAATATCACGGTATACAATCATGATGACAATAACGGTTACTGCAACTGCAGTAGCTTTACCAGCTTTAGTTCCTTTAATCCAAGTAAGAATGCTATTAATAGATTTAGTTGCTTCACTTTTATCAGTAGGAATTTTAATCACAATAGCTTCATTAGCCATAGATTTAGGGGGCTCAGTGCCTTCCATCTCATCTAAGGCCTTCATATTACGGGCAGTAGCGGATGATTTAGCATTAGATACGATCATCCTCCAATCACCCTTTTCAAACATCTTAATCATACGGTCAGTATCATTAATAACCTTTGAAATCTTAGATGGAACTTTATCAAGCTTAGAATTAAACTTGAAATTAATTTCTAATGCCTTAACATAATCAGAAATAGAGAGATCAATCATAATGAAAAGTAAGCGAGTCATAATAATATATACTCGCATAATTACCATATCATTATGCTTATAACCCCAAATAAAATCATCAGCATTATCCAAAAGAATAGTATGAACCTTATTCATACGAATTACATTCGGAAGATCACCAGTGACTTCGGAGTCATTAATAATTTCAATTGCCTTAGCCATAGCATCATAATAAGGATACTTAGTAATATTACCCATAGACTTACGGCACTGCTCAAGATCAATCTCCTGAAGACCTTCAACCTGCTTAGCAAGCTTATTGATAATCTTTAATTGAGTATCAGGATTATTAATCATAGCTTCAGTGGCAATGTTAATATATTGACTGCGTTCAATTGCAGGAAGATCCATAGCAATATCATGCAGACACTCCATAGCAAGCTCATTGCTACGGAGTTCCATAAGATCACGATTCATCATTGCTTTATCCTCCTTTTTATTAATAATTGCTAGTCAGAAGGTTAGTATCCTTCTTATTCTTAGCAGCAATTTCACGAATAGACTGAGTGCTAAACTGAGATTCACCATCATAAATAATATCCAGAAGCTTAGCTTCGGTATCATAGATACCAAAGGCAAGCAGGAAATATTTATTCATCATCTTAGTAGCATCAGCAGGATTATGAGGATCAATACCACAGGCTTCCTGAATTGTAATAGCCTCAGTCTCCGTGATGATAATGGAGGCATTGGGAAGCAGACGACGGCCAAGCAACTTATTAATCTTCTGATCATGCTTACGTTTACGTAAAGTCTTTAACCAGTTATCACCCTTACCATAAGAATACCCATCCTGAGCAGCCTTACCAGCACCGAAGATTAATTCAGCAGTGGAGATTTCACCATTGGTCCACTTAATCCAATTAAACAGAGTGCGATCCTTAAATGCATCAAGCATATTATTAGTCATAACACCAGACTTGACCATACGGACCATGCTCTTAATACCAAGTACAACATTCTGAGTCCAGGTATCACCCTTACCAGTAGTATCAACAATAATAGAAACATTAATCATAGTAGGAGCCATGTCAGTCATATATTCAGACTTGACTACCTGATTAAAGTTCTTACTATCAGTCGGTTTCTGAGGAAGTTTTACTTTAGTAATATTACCATCTTTATCTTTTTCTGCATAGATGGTATTCTTTTCTCCAGCCTTAGCAATAGCATCAGCATTATCAATAGTGACTTTATCACCAAACTTCATAGTACTAGCTTCAAGAGCATTTTCAAGAATACGCGTAGTACGCTTAAATGGGCGATAAAGACCATTAATAGATTCCATATCACAAGCTTCAAAAGCAGAATCCCACAGAGAATGAATATCAACAGGAACTACATTTTCCTGAGGAAGAATTTCTGCAGATTCAACAACAATTGATTCATTAGCAATGATTTTAGAACCAATACCACTATTGCTATGGAATCGACGTAAGAATTTAATTAAATAATCTTCTTTACCATACTTAGAAAGATCAATATAGCTACTCATTGAAATGACGGAAACCATCATAGAAGCATATGAACGTTCAAGTGCCTTAGCCATGACAAAAATCTCATCATTATCAATAGATGCACTAATGATCACAGGGAATTGAAAAATAGAATCTTTAGCAAGCTTAGTAAGAGAGCTATTAGAAACATACTTAGCTACAACTTTACCAGTCTTGACTGCAGTACCAATATTAGATACAGTCTTATCAATATCCATTTTTCTAAACCTCCTTTTATAAAGAGTATTGTTTAAATTCGATATTAACCAAATGTTGTTTTGATGCCATTAATATACGATATTCAAGATAGATTTCAACCACATATTATTAATATAGATTTTACATAAGGAGGAGTAAATATGGGCCAACATCGTCATGTGAAGATTTGTATTAATTATCGATTGGACCATCGAGTTGGTGGACTTGAAGTTTATAATGCTTTAAAAGAGCAATTGCTTCATGCCCAGTTTGATCCTTTTCGATATTGGTATCTTCATAAATGTATTTCACATATCTGGGATATGAAGAAAGAGAAAATTCATAATATTACATTTATCTTTGTTAGAAAAAGCCCTAGTCTTACTCAAAGTAGGATTGAATATATTATTTCTCTTAAGATTGAGAACTGTAAAGTAATTGATAAGCATATACTATATCCTAATTTAGTATTTGCTAGGAATGATCCTCAATATCAAAATTTAATTCATGTAAAATTATTTTGAATGGAGTGTACATTATGAAAAAGTATAAACGATCAGAGTTATTTGCATTATTGAAAGATTGTAATATCTCTGATATTTGTACAGAGTTGTATGCTGAAATTAAAACTGAAGATCTTCATCCTATGCTTTCTGGCGATAAATTCATTATGCGAGAATTGAGAAATAAGGTTGAAAAGTATAAGAGTCTTAAACCAGCACAATACGCAAGTATTGTTATCATTGATGGAAATATTCCATGCTTAGTTTTACATAGGAATAACCCTGGTTTAGATGAAAATAAAGAGCCTAAACTCCCTAGATCAATTAGTTCAATTCGTATTCCATTTCAGGGAGAAAATGTAAACCAAATTTTATTTAAAATTTATGAAACTAGGGAGATTCTTGATATTTTAGCAGAAGATGATTATCAGCCAAAATATAAATCTCCTTATGCAAATAGCGCCAAGATTATTTAATTAAAAAAGAGGTGATTGATAATCACCTCTTTTCTTTTGCTTATAAAAATAAATTCGTACAAACTTATTACTAATAATATGAATTTAAGGAGGGTTAATATATTATGGATATGCCCGAAGTGAAGCCTATCAAAGTTGATAAGGTTGATGATCGAGTCTTTGCAGAATATAAGGAAAGACTTGCAAAGAAACTAATGAAGTATAATATGCATGCAGATGCAATTGTAAATAATCCTGATTTTAAGCAGGGTATTGAAAATTATGTAATTGAAAACGTAATTAATACTAAGACGAAAGATGCTATTCTTGGAATCTCTAAGAAACTTGCTAATATGGATATCATGATTCCTAATGGAGAGCATATTACATTCCCAATTATTCATACTTATAAGTATCATAATCTTGTAAGTACGACTATTTTCTATCTTGATGATCAAGGTAGTTTCAAGGCTGAAGATGTCCCATTGGTGGAATCTAAGCTTATTATTTCTTAAGTATTATTCAATTGGGGAGTATAGGATTTATACTCCCCAATATTTCGCATAATTAAAGGAGGATTAAATAAAATGGCTAAAATTCCTGATATGCATACGCAAAATGGTATTGATGATAGGTTTGAAACCAAAGAAGAGGCTAATGAAAAGCAAAATATTATTCAAAAAGCTCTTCGAAATATTTTGAATGCCATGAATAGCAGCCATAATACGATGGTTGAATGGCAGTCTAAAGTTAGTGTAATCGGAATGATTATTTCTGTAATTATGATGATTTCTATGGTAACCATGATTGTTTTGGATAATATTTATATGACTAAATTAAATACTGCACTTGATAATTTGATTGTGCAGACTGAAGATCTCAAGACCAGTGTTTATAGTTTACAGGATACTGTTAATGATCTTGCTGAGCAAATGAAAGCAAGCCCTGAAATTATTGAGATTGAAGAAGAAATTAATAATGTTGAAGAGGAGATTCAGCAATCTAATGATACTACTGAAGATCCTATTGTAGAAACTATTGAATATAATTTTGCAGATATTGATCAGAAATCTGGTTTCTCTGCAGAAGAATTTAATGCTATTATTGACCAGGCATTTAGTAATATGAATCGATCTGATACTAAATTGACTGATATTGGAGCTGGTCTGTATACTGCAGAGCAAGAATATAATATAAATGGATTGTACCTGCTCGGGATTGCATCCCTTGAGTCCGGCTGGGGTACATCTGGTTTGGCAACCAAATCTAATAATATTTACGGTCTCGTTGGAAAGAAATTCGATTCTGTCGATGACTGTTCTGAATATATGGGTCGTTTGATTCGTGAAAGTTATATTGACAAAGGTTACGATACCCTTGCAAAGATTCAAACTAAGTATTGTCCGGGTGGTGGATCTAAATGGGTAAGCGATATTAAATGGTGTGCAAATAAATATATTAATGCAGCCCAAGAACTTTATTCCGGTAATAATTAATTATATTGCCGTTAAAAATATATTAATTAAAATCTCAATTTTCATTATACCCGTGTATTATTTATATGACATGAGGTAAGCTAATACTTTAAACTATATTGAGGAGGATTTCTTTATGTCTAAGAAAAATCGTTATGGTAAAATTCCTAGTGATCGTGATCGTAGCAATTATAATCAGCCTGATCCGGATGTAAATCAGCCTGATGAGCTTCCTACTGATGAGGAAGTTGGAGATCCTGAACTGAATATTAAACCGAATGAGAATACATTTACTCCGAATTCTCTGGTTTATAATGCATATGGTATTTCTCCGACTACTGCGACATATCGAATTCTGATGAAGGATTTGAAGGATATGTTTACAAAGGTTTGTAAGGATCAGATTGATGGTGTTGATGAAGTTACTGCAGTCTTCGATCCTAATATTGGTGAGGTTCAGTTCTTCTGTCGCTTTAATGAGAACTGCCGTCATTTTGATGATCATTCCATGCAGAATACTATGCTGAGTGATCAGAAGACTCGTTATTTCTCTCCTGATGTTAAGGCATTTGCTAAGAAGTTTGGTATGATTCCTGCTCGTGATTGTGTTCGCGATAAGAATGGCAAGGTAATTGGTGAATTTTCTAAGTTTGCCAAGGCTGATAAGCTGAATGCAGATATGCTGTTTGTCCGTACTGTTGATCGTTCTAATAATATTACTCGTGCATATTCTATGCGACTGAGTTGGACTACTCTGATTCGTCTGATCTTTGATATGGATGGATCTGCATTTAAGAAGCAGTTTGGTAAGCAGCCTGCTCGTTGTCATCTGGAGACTCACTTTGAGTTTGCTAAGCATGATGGTCATGAGTTTGGTCGTATTCAGTATCTCGAGGTTACTAAGAGCACGAATGGTATTGGTAGCTCTAGTGCTCCTCGTCCGAAGATTGGCTTTAACTATCGAGAGGCTTAATAATTATGAAGAGGTAGATTTAAATCTACCTCTTCTTTTTATAAGAAAGGAATAATACATACTATGAGATCGAATCCTGAAGATATGACTGTAGATGAATTATTAGAATTGATTAATGATATATCTGTTGGGTATGATGGATATAATGATCCCGATAATTTAAGAGGATTAATTGATGAAATGGCAAGTTATACAAGACTTGCTAGAAAGAAACTAAATTCACAAGAAGGTGAATAAATGGATCGATACTTTCATGCATATAAGATTCGTTATGATCTTCTTAATGCATATATGCGACCAATTAGAAATACTCAGTTGATTAAAGATATTAATATCTTTATCAATCTTGATGATTTCTATCATATTCTTCATAGGCCAAATGCAAATAGAGAGTTTCAAGTTATTAGTAATAATGCTGCAAAGCAAATGACTTCTAATATATTTAATTTGATTGGTCATTATAAGAATTGGGCAGTTAAGAATGGTATTAGACCAACAGTATATTTGATTTATACAACTGCTTCAAAGACATTTAAAAATAATATTCATTTGCATAGTTATCGAGATCATTATTTTAATATAAATTCTCCTGCAAATGGCGATTTTTATTTTATTAATAATGCAATTAATGGTGCCAAAGATATTATTCCAGTAATTGCTAAGTATCTTCGAAATATTTATGCAATTGATACGAAATATCTTGAGCCAAGTACTGCTCCATATTATCTTTCTAAGAAGTTCCCAAAGGATTGGAATCTTCTAGTATCTCGAGATGAATATGATATGCAATATTGTCATATGGATAAATTCTCCGTAATTAGTCCTAAAGGTGATAATTCTACATTCTTAACAAGACAGACTATGTGGAATCATATTATTTATAAAAATGGAATTCGATTTGATGGAGAATTTTATTACGACCCAAAACTTTTCGTTACAATGAAGGCAATTAATGGAGATAGATATAGGGGAATTCCAAGATTACAAAGATGTGGATGGAAGACTTTATTTAAATATCTTTCTGAAATTGCTCAATTTCCTGATTATAGTACTGAAATTTGTGCTCTTCAGGAAAGTAAACTTTGTGAGTTCATTGTAAAGAAGGGTGTGGATGTCAATGCTTTAAATAAAAATATTTATTGTATTGATGTAGTACAGCAAGTAAATGCATTTATGGATATTGACAATGCAATCATAGATAGTTGTATTGAAGATATGGAAGATTTTCAAACTCTTAATAAAGTAAATGGGGAAATCTTTGAAGAATATCCTTTGAATTTAAATATGCTTTGTAGAGATTTTATTAATCATTAAAAATAAAGAGAAGAGCTAAAAAGCTCTTCTCTTTTTTAACCTTTAGTAAGCCATTTAAGTTTAATTCCTAAATGCTGATTTGAGGAGTTTTGAATACAAATACAAGGTCTGCCAACAAAATTAGTTCCTAAAAATGCACCTTGATAAATATTAGTAGAATTAAAATTATATGAAGGTGCAAATTCTAACTTTGGATTCATAAAATCTGAACTATAAATAGCCCTACCGCTTGAACTATTAACTCCTTGACGCATAAATCGATAACCAAGAGAGTTATAATTAAAATCAATTAATGATGCAATACTAACCGGTTCGCACATATAGTATTTAAAAGAAATACTACATTTAGGATCAGGATCAGATCCCTTATTAAATGAAAGATCTGAAAGTGGTACTTGATATGGAAAGCATCCAGTATACTTAGTCCACCAAATTACATTTTCACCAGTTTCATCGACTTGAATATCATAAATTGATGTTGCATAATCAAAGCAGTTATAAATGATATATTTATCTTTTGGAGTAAATTTATCTCTCATTACTCCATCCATATAATAGACCCAAGCATAAAATAATTTTCGAATTGATAGGTATTTATCATCTCTGAATGTAATATCAAAATCTCCAGAACATTGAGATTCAATTGCTGAAGTAGGATATGGAATACCATATCTAGTGTATGGCTGTCTTAACTCTTCAGTTTTAATTGAATAATCTGGAAGTTGTAAAGATTCTGCTCTACTAGTTAAAAATGGAATGAAGGTGTGAATTGGCATATTACGACCACCTTCACGAGTATCATATTGAGAGTTACCAAAACCTGATCCAGCATATGCATTTTTATAGTATCTAGTTGATTTAGAAGTAACATTGAATTCTGCTGTCAGAGAACTAATAATATCAGGATAATAAGCACCTAAATATTGAAAATATGGATCTTCAGCAACACCATTTTTCTTATTAAGTACTTTCTTAGTTGTAGTATCAGTTGCTCCATTGATTAAGTTTAAATCTGGTCGGCACATAAATATATAATGCCTGCCAGAAACTCCTTCTTGGTTTAAATCAATTGAATACCAGCGATCAAAATTTGACCAAGCAGCACTTCCAACAAAGCCATCATTTAGTCCTAATAAGATTTCATTATTAACATCTAATCCACGATTAGTTCTTTTATTTGCTTCACTATAATATAAATTAGGGTTTGAATAATTGCCCCAAGAAATCGCCATAAGGTTTCCTCCTTTATTAGGATTAAGGTGTTTCATTAAGGACATTGTTAAAAATCAGAATTTCATATAATTTTCAATCGTATATTATTATATAGATAGATGTATGAGGCATATTTATCACTCAAAGTATTTTTAAGGAGGAAAAAGAATGTTTAAGAAATTCTTTAAGACCATGAAAAATATATTCATTGAACCTAAAAGTGCATTTAAAGCTGATAAGAAAATGTCAAAAATTATATTAGCTTCTAGATTTATTATTAGTATAATTATTGGGGCAACCTCTCTAATTATGACATTAAATTTTAAATTTATTAAGCAATTCATTATTGAAGGTGCAATTTTAAGTAGCATTTTCATTTGGAATAATTATTAAAGGAGGATAATAATGTTTAAGAAATTCTTTAAGATTGCAAAAACGGCAATCAAAGCTTATATTGAAAAGCATGGGATTATTCGCAGTATCTGCAATACAATTGAGACAGCGATTCTTGGATCTGGGTTGGTAGCTTTTCTTTCTTCTATCTTTAAAAGATGGAAAACTAAAAGGCAATTTAAGAAGATGCTTAAGAAAAATGGTATTGATGAAAAGTCTTATTATGAATCTAAGAATGAGCCGGGGGTTTATGATGAGAATGGATATCGTTTGACCAATGAAGAGCTTTATCGTAAGAATATGAAGGGTATGCAGGATATTGAAGAGATGTATACCGATGATATTCGCGATTGTGTTAAACTCATTGAAATGTATGAACCCGATATCTTCAAGGGAATGTCTTCTGAAAAGAAATTTAAATTTGTCAAGAAGCACAATTTTAATTCCCAGGAATTGATGAAGAAGTATGGACTTGACAAAGAATCCCAGTTGAAGAAGGCTGCTGAAGAGGGAGATATTGATCTTGAAGATGAAGATCTTCAGAAACTTTGGAATGAAAAAGAATCTGATAAGATCGGAACTTCTAGTAAGGTCTCTGGGGATTTTCATAAGCTTCCTAAAAAGCAGGATGGTAAGATTGTAATCTGTACTCCTACAGAATATGCTGCAATGGAAATCACTTATGGATGTCAAGATTTTGATTATAGTAATCCCAATGGAGAGTCTGAGATTCGTAGACTTCGTCGGATGAAATTTGATGAGGCTATTGATGTTGTAAATTCTTATATGTCTTGGGTTTATCTTTATGATAAAAAGATGTGGAAGAATTGGATGCATAAAACTCAGAATAATCCGGTTGAAATCTGGAGATTTATGATGATCTTGTTCCTTGATGATGATAATGCATTTACACAGATTAAAAATGTTCTTGCTGATAAGAGTAAAGAACTAGATACTGAGATGCGTGGTCATCATACAAGCAATCGTCCTAAAATCACATCTATTGAAGATGATAAAATCCTTGATAAAATGGAAGATATCTTTGAAAGACTTGATGAAATTAAGATGAATGGACGTCGTAATACTCCTGCTGGAATTAATGAAGATGATGAAGAGTCAGATGATGATGAGATGATCAATGAAGATCTTAAATGTAGCTCTATGGAGGGTAGTGAAGATATTCTTGATCAGCTTGATGCATTGAGAAATGGTGAAACTGATGGGCGTGAAGAGCAGGATACCGAAACTGATGATTCCCAGCTTACTGCAAATATCAGTGATAGTGCTCCAGTTCATAAGCCTGTAAAGATGGTAACTAAAGAAGATAAAAGTCAGAATGATGAAGAATCTAATCTTGAAGTCTTGAATATTCCTGCAGATTCTTATACAATTCAACTTAGAGCATTAAAGATGATCAATCTCTTTAATGAACTTTATAAGGAAGATCATCAGCTTGCAAGTTTGACAATTATCAATATGCTTGAAGATGAAAATGGATTGAATTATAAGATCTATGAGAAGTCTGATGTGATGAAGAAGAATCGAGAAGACGATCGTGAACATGGTCTTGCTTGGAAGATCATTCCTTCTGATTTTAAGACTCCTGAAGAAGGTAGAAATGCATATCAGAAGTATCAAGAAGGTAGTAAGACTTATGGGAATGAATGGAAAAATATGATTGATGATCGGACTCAATATTATCGTGATAAATTTGAGTTTGAAACAGTTGATGAAATTTTGAAGACTCTTCCCACAACTGATCTTGATCAAGATACTAAGATTGGTTTGATTGCTGCACTAATTAATTCTGACGAAGATTATTATAATAACATTGTGGCTAGTGAAAGTGCAATTTATTATAATGATGCAAAGCAGAAAGCCATTGATTTGATGCAAGTTCCAGTTATTACTGAAACTACTGGAAGACAGTGGATTGAAGCTTAATTTTGGTCTCAACAGACAATCAAGAAGTGAATGAGAGGTAGCTTCTAACATAAAAGGAGGAAATTATAATATGGATTTTGATAAGAAAACTCTTTTCTCTGAACTGGATGATGATATTAAAAAGCATGCCAAGAAAAATGATAAGAAAAAGAAAGATAAGAAGAAAAAATTAAATTCAAAAGATCCATTTGGATATGGCTTTAATCCAGATGATTTCAATAAGAAAAAGAAGAAAAATAGCGAGGATAAGAAGAAAGATAAAAAATCTGATAAGAAACATAAGGAAAAGAAAATTCAGCCTGAAAATGATTATCAGAAAGTAGATCTTGGATCTGGTAAACTCGCTAAGAAAGTTCTTAAGACAATTAAAAGTAAGGAACTTCAAGAAAGCTTTAAGAAAGATAAAGTTTTGATTGATAGTAAAAAGTTTTGGACTAAGGATTAATCCTTAGTCCTTACTTTACAATTGGGTATTGAATAGCTTGTATTAATTTATATTGGTATCTTAAACTAAAAGAATAAGATACTAAATTTTATTGGAGGTATAACTATATGCAAACGAAAAAATGCTATCCAGAATTATTAAAACTAGCAAAGCAAAATGATTATAATGCATATAATGAATTATGCATTGAATTTCTGGGATATGTTCCATTAATTCTTAAGGATATCAGCATTATGTTTGATGAAATCAAAATTGATATGGATGATCTTCATCAAGAAGGGTACCTTGCAATCTGTGAATCGCTACAGAAAATGATTAAAAGTGACAAAGAATACACAGAAAATGAAATTTCTGAAGAGATTACACAAAATATTATTGATCATATATATACTATGTGGCATAATGAGCTTAGTCATAATATGCATGAAACGGATAGAGTTATCTTTTATAATGACTCAGATAGCTTCCACAAATATCTTGCAAGGATTAGAGAGGAATCTAGATATCGTATTGTAAGGGATAATTTAATTAAAGCATATCGATTTAATGATAATCCGAAGATTGCATTACATGAGAAGGTTATTCTTATGATGCTTCTTCCTGAGAAAATTGATATGGTTCAGCCAATTAAGTCTTCTAAAAAAGAGTCACAAGAGTTAATTGATTATGTTAAATTTCAATTAGATCGTTGTGTATTCTTTACATATAAAACATCACTAAAAGACCTCCTTCATCTCTAATCGATTTAGGAGGCATTATTATGATTATTGATACTAGCGGAAAGGTTGGATATTTATCATACGATACATCTAAACTATATAGTATAAAGTCATTAACAAAAGATGAAAATCAAGAACTTTTTATTCAATGGCATGTTAATCATGATGAAAGTGCTAGAGATAAAATTATTCTTGGTAATATTCGATTTGCAATTTCAATTTCTTTGAAATATATTTCAATTGATCCAGCATATGACTCTGATGATCTTCTTCAGATTGCAATAGTTGGTTTGATTAAAGCTGTAGATAGTTATGATTATACTCGTGGTTATTCATTTTCTACCTATAGCGGAAGGATTATTGCAAATCAATTAAATATGCTTTGGAGACGATTTAAATATTTACCATTAATTTTATCATTAGATGCACCAATAGATAATTCAGATAATCCAGATACTGAAGGAATAACTTTAAATGATATGCTTATTGATAAAGATACGAATATTGAAATGGATGTTGAATATTCCATTATGAGCACATTGATTGAGTCTGAATTAGATTGCTTATCAGAGAGGAATAAAAATATTATTATTGATCGATTTGGATTAAATAATACAATTCCTTTAACTCAGCAGAAATGCGCTGAAAAATATGGACTTAGTCAAGCATCTATATGCAGAATTGTATTGAAGTCATTAGAAATAATACGCACAAAATTACTATCAACATTATAATTTCATATAAAATATAGAGATATAATATTATATCTCTATATTTTATAACTAATGAGGAGGTGAATTATGAATGGGAAATCTGCCAGATCCTATTTATGCAATTTCAAAAACTGGAGAGGTTATTACAATGGAAGCTCTCAGTTCAACCACATATGAAAAGTGCTATTTCCCAAATTATGAAATTGGTAAGCCTTTAGAGAATCCTCGTAAGGTAAAAACTGTAAAGGTAAAAGACGTTTCGATTGTCTTTAAAGACTTTATCAGGAATTATGGATATGCTATTATTCCACAATAATAAGAATGGAGTTATTTATATGAATACAATGTCAAGCCCGATTAGTGTATATTTTACAGTTAATACTTGTAGAGATCTTAGCCGATATCTAAAAGGGTTAATTCCATCTATTCGGAGCTCTAAAAATCTTGCACTCTTAATGAGTACCATTTATATCTTTGGTGAAGATAATATGCCAAATCTTCTATATCATGGATGGATGTTTAGAGGAATTAGCTCTGATCATCCAATTACATTACATAATCTTCGTGAAATGGAATGGGCATCTTGGTCTACTAATCAGGATATTGCAATTGATTTTGCTAAGAAAAATAAAGGGAAGTATAAATATATTATTTGCCGTAAAAATAAAGCAATAAACCCTTCTGGGATTAAAGATCTAGCTAGATTCTATTTTGAGGATTATCATAGTACTGGCCTAGATTCTTATAATCCTTCTAGAGAAAAAGAAGTTATTGCTCCAATGCTTCGTAGTGAATGTAGTATCATTGATATTACAAATGTATAAAAATAAAGATAGGGTTCATGAAGAACCCTATCTTTTTTATTTATATTTATCTAAAATTGATTGAAAAACTTCATATGTATAAGGGTATGCAGAACTAAATAATACATCACCAATATGATAATTCCAATACCATGCACATGCAAAGTATTCATCTCTATTTTCTCCAGCATATGATCTATATCCGTTCACTAATTTTGGCATTTCTTCTTCCAATATATTAGTATCAGGATATACACCATTTACAAGTCTTCTATTTGCAATCCAACTAATTGCATGGCCAAATTCATGTACCATAGTTTCTATAAAACTTTGATTTTTAAATGTGCTAGATAATGATATAATCTCAATTTTATTATCAACTGGAGTTGCTAATCCTACTGCATTATCATATAAAGGAATACTATATCCATCTAAATATATTGTCCATGTTGATAATTCAGTAGCAAGTTTATTGGGTAATGTATTAAAATATTCTGAAATTAATGGTGCTACTAATTTA
>ERZ1034917.217-NODE-217-length-55314-cov-29.347473_pt1 | contig 55314 bp, 75 predicted proteins | sample MGYA00520605_ERZ1034917 | MGnify/ENA primary metagenome ERZ1034917 (study PRJEB33766, sample SAMN09781784) | gut metagenome | biome: gut microbiome | host: Homo sapiens | place: Madagascar | study: EMG produced TPA metagenomics assembly of the PRJNA485056 data... | reverse complement strand
CCATAATTACCAGCCGTGGCAGCACCACTATCACCAGCCGTGGCAGCACCACTATCACCAGCCGTGGCAGCACCACTATCACCAGCCGTGGCAGCACCTCTATCACCAGCCGTGGCAGCACCTCTATCACCAGCCGTGGCAGGTTTCCCCGGTTTCGCATTACACTCGTTAGTACACCGTTCCTTGACATAAGATACAGCTGCTTTCACAAGCCCCCTTATATCAAGCTCAGCACCTATTCTAATTTTTGAAGAGCAAACCTTGTCGCTTTCTGAATCGTCTATTTTACCGCTCTGTTCAACCTCACAAAACCTTGACCCGGCTGGCGTATAGTAACTAAAAACATCCAGAGGGTAAGGACATGCATGAAAACCTTTTTCACATGCCTTTATGTCGCCTGTTTCTTCATACTCCTTACCTACCTCATACTTAAATCCTCTACAAGATAAATCTTTATCAAATGCTTTATAAGCCTTTATTTTCTGTTCCATGATATTTTTTATTTTTCGTTATTTTGATATTGCGATAATTCCACGCCTCGCGCATTCTTCGAGTAAATTCATATCCTCCTTTTTTATAAGAGCGCCTGTCTTACGATTCACGCTCACATAAGGCTCAAACCCAAATCTCTTAGCCATCTTCTCTATTGTGGTACGATCCCATGTATTCCATCTGATCACCACAGCTACTTTTGTATCTTCCATGCCTGTACACTGTTAAACCATTTTTTCTTCCCATCCTTATCCGTGTATTCTTTGGCGGACACATTGAAATTCACTGTCACATCATCACCAACCTTCAGAGGATCTTTCACGGGCCCATCACCACTGTACACCGAAAACTGCATGGACTTTCCAAATTGGGTCTGCTCGGTTATCACATATTCCCTTATCTCGTAATCCAAGCCCTTACTTGTCACTCCCCTTCTTGTAACACCAAGGTCAACCGTTATTCTTCCCTTTATCTCGCAATTCATAATCTCACCTTTCTTTTTTCTTTACTGCTTTCCTTAAGTCGTCCCGACTACCCTTCGGGCAGTATAAGACAAGTTGCCGAAAACCGTTAATTTTTAATCTTTTTATTACTAACTTGCTGATTTATAATTATTTAGCCACGCCCCATAAGGTGCTTTTTCTTTTTATATAATTATTTGATAATCAGTTAGTTATATTTTTTAATAATTGGCGTGATTGATGATGCTTGAAAACAGTTTAGTAATTTTTCCTTAAATTCCTGCTCCAATTCACCCATCACTTCCGTATACTTCTTCTTCTCCACATCCCATGAATTAGCAAACGTGCGTAAGGTTTCCCACTGCTTCTTTGTGAGTTTCCCTTCCATATACATGGCCCTGTACCGTTCCTTGTATCTCGTGACACCAATCCTCTGTATTTCACGGGCTTTTTCTAGTTGGGATAGCTTGACACCTTTAGCAGGTATTATCTCCCGTTCAAACCGTATCTCTGACCAATCCTTATAAAAGATCCGAGCCATCTTGTTTAGCGACACATTGTCTATCAATTGGGGTAGCGGTACCGACTGATGCTTGTACACCGTCTCAATGCGAAGGATATTGCTGCCTACCGTCCTTTTCTTCTCCTTCGCCTCGTAAGTCTTATCATAGATCTTCAATATCTTGCGGTAATACTTACTCTTCTCGGTTGTCTTCTGCCGGTACTCCTGATAGTTGGCATCATTCCACAAGGTACGTTCCGCTATGCTGTCCACAAGTCTTATATACTCATCTGCCGGACGGATCATCTTCATTGTAACCCCTATCTCATAATAGGTCACTACTGCATTCTCCGCTTTTACGCACAACCTGAGCAACAGTTCTTCTATTGTCCTTACTGCCATTCGGAAGGTCATCGGGCGGCTGTTGTCCAGTTTGCCCGATTTCCCCTTATGGTAGAGCTTGCAGACCGAGCAACTGCACTTCAAGGTGTCACCCCTTATTTCGATGGTGCAGCCGTCAAAGTTGGAGTATGCAGACGACTTGTAGTAGATCTCATCATCCTCCGAGCATTCCTTAAGGTAGTTCTTCAGGACTATAGTCTCTATGTCGTTCACATCTATCCTTGCCTTTATAGTTATTCGGTCAAACATTTTATCGTCAAATTTCGTTCTTTCAAAATCCGGTTCACTTCTCTCTTGTAATGGGCGATCAACGCTTCATACTCGAATGCGGTGTACTTCCTTGTTTCGTATTTCATGGCCTCCAAAATCAATATCTGATTTTCGCCATATTTTCTCACAAGTCCTCTCCTATATCCCTGCATATTGCCTTCATCAAAACGGTTGCAGTTGCGGCATTGAGCGTTGCAATTTATTTCACTGTAACGGGTTGCCATGTGCTGGCGGTTGATGTAATGGCCACAGTCTGCCTGTGTGATAGGTTTTATTAAACCGCACGAGATACAGCGGAATACCGTAGTATTAGGTATCATATCCCTTAATCTGATATATTGGGAAAACACAGCGTCCAGCTTCTTTTTTAAATTTGCCGTGCTGCTAGTTTTTGCCGGTTTCTTCTTTTTGGATAACATTAGGCTTATATTTTATAATTTTGTTCAACTGTTCCGGATTACGGAATCTTATCGCATATCCGTGCCATTCTTGGGTACTGGATTTATACGGGTATTCTTGGTATTGTGCCGCAAACTCCTTAGATATCAATAGTGCTACATAAGCTTTCCATTCCTTTCCCTTGTCCCAAAATATGGTCAAATCCCCCAGTTCGGGAACCGTTTCCATTTCACCGGTAATATCCAACAGGAAATCCTTGTGAATCCTCTTAAATACCAATGTAATAAATTCATCAGATTCCATCTTTTGGTATATTTCGTATTTCGATAAATCCGGAAATCCATTCTTTTTCATATTCGTTTTTTTAATGGTTCCCGGATAGGCGGTCAAACCACACCGGGAGAATAATTGATATAGAATATAACATACAAGAGGACTTGCACCTCACGCTACCCTTTAATAGCGGCTTTGGTTAAATAATTGATTAATAAAAACTTCCATTTGAAGTTGTGGGAGCTACGGGAATTGAACCCGTGACCTATGGTTTTGCCGGCCTGTATCATGGAACACACAAAAACAAAATAAAATAGATTAATTACCCCTGACCGTTAACTGCCATCGCTCTGCCACTGAGCTAAGCCCCCATGTGCCGGATCACCTTCACAGGCTACACCGGCTAAAACCTAAACTAAAACCTATGTATCTTGTACAGTTATCACTGTTTTTTCCCCTGTCTTATCAACGACAACATTCTTTCCCTTGATCACTGCTTCTGTTTTAGAACATACCGGGAACTCTGTCTTTATCTCCGATTCGGCTTCGTATGGGTAAACATCCATGATGGCGGTTTTGGCTACGGATGCAATCACGTAGTCTGCCATTGTACCTTTCATTCCTTCGTCCAGTTTCTTTACAGCGTCCCTCAAATCGTATGCTTGTACAAGCATATAACAAGATGTCTTTTTCTCCGCTCCGCTTTTTTCGTCCAGCGTGATGAAGAACAGCTTGCACTTAAACCAGCGGTCGGCCGCATCTTCTTCAGAGGGGAACAGCTCGCTGTAGTTGGCGCGTTTGATGTCCGAAACCGTGAACTCACCGCTGATATACGGAGTGATTTCTTCAATAATACGTGCTTCTGCCTCAGTAAAGCTCAGCGCATCAACCAAATAGGGTTCCGTTACTTTCTTGTTCATGCCGTTTTCCATGACTTTTTCGTAACGTATCTTACATTCAAACCAAGTATGCATCATAATTCTATTTTTTTTAAATTTATATTTGTTTTCATCTCCTCTAGCTTCTCTCTCAGTCTGGTCATACGCACACATTCCATATCGCATGTCTGCGTTCCCTGTTTCTGATTATGCGGATAACTCTTGCACTTCCCGTTCTGGTAACAAGGACACAGCTGTCTGTATGCTTCAATGGCACGCTTCTCCACCTCATCCGATTCAATCCGGACAGCTTCTATCGCGTCCGCTTTGAAAATCAAAGGCTCAACCGGATTTCCAAGCTGGTAGCACTTGGTATTTATAAAGTTTTTCGCTTTACTCATTTCGCTTTATTTTTTTTGATTAATAACCCGTAAAACATCAAATCACCAATTCTCTTTCCTACATTACCATCCGGTTCGCAATTGTTACTTAATCCCGTATCCGGAAGCCTTACTGTCCCAATATTCCTTGTTGCTCATGTACTCATCCACCAGCCTGCTTTCCGATGTGTTTCCAAGCTCCAATTTCATCTCCTTATACACCTCATCCGGCATGTTGTATATCACCTGTTCGTTATAATCACATCTCCCTGCAATGCCGAGCAATAAAAGCAATGCCACAACCAATAATGTATACTTTGTTAACTTATTCATAATCAAACTCTTTTTCTTGTTCTTACCTTTATCGGATTATTCTTCGTTCCTGTACCGAACCATTCAAGACGATAACCTTTGATGCGAAGCCAATATTTAAATGTTCCTATGTCCATTTGCATAACTTTAATTCTAAATTGATAAATACTTCCCCTCTCTCGGACTGTGATTTGTCTTGATAGTCTGGTCTATCTCCTTCTGTAATCTTGCTATCTTAACCAGTTCTGCCGCCCACTTGATACGGTTCCTTTCAAAATCACCACATAGCATCGCTTGTGCGTAAATCTCAGCCTTCGCCTCGTGCGCATCCAGCTTTTCTTGTAAATCCTTTGGAATACGTTTCTTTCCTTGACCCATATCTCACCTCCGTTTTTCCGTGAATAAGCTCAATGCCATATCAGCATCTACTACAATCATTCGTCCCACTTGGCGGACCGCTTTCTTTATGATGCCCGACTTAAGGCGGTATGCAGTAGTCTCGGAACAATGAAACAGGTCCATTATCCCTTTTATGCCATATACCAAGTTCTGCCCCGTTTTGGCAGGAGTGGTAATTTCATTTTTCGGCATCAAGCTGCCAAACAACTCCTTCAATTCGCCTACGGTTAAATCTATCAACCGGGTATCATCGCTTATTCGTCTTTCTAATGGTATCATACCTTCCCCTCCTTGATCCAGTTATAGATAGAATTCACACGCTTTATAAAATCCTTGTGGGAGGCATCACCTATCATAGCGGCAATTATCTCCCTCCTTATCTCGATATCACGCTCTCTAATTTGTGCGTCCTTTATTTTGTCCACACAGGGTTTTATCTCTTCTTTCAACCGTGAGGCTGAACAGGATACACTTATTGGATTATTATTCAGCACTTCGATCATATAGCGCGCTATACCTATAGCATTCATCTTCTCAATATACCGTATATCAAGATCAAACTTAATCCCGTAGCACATATCATCATCATCAAGCGTAATCCCATGTTTACCCTCGTTGGTTTCGTCAATTGTTAACACCAATCTCTTTTTCATATCCTCTAAAAGCAAAAGCCCTTGCCGTTCTCAATCTAGTGTGGTGTTGATTGGTACTAAGCAAGAGCTTTATTTTGATATCCTAAAATAACTTACGGTAAACACCACTAAACCGTATCGTCTAATTTTTAATTCATTTGTAGGATATTAAAATGGAAGTCACTATATTTGCCGATGGAACAATTTTGGTGCGAACAAAATCACGGTTTTTATCGTGACAGCCATTTTTATATCCGTTTGCAACCGTTTTTTATTGGTTACGGATGCAAAACTAACGAACTTTAGTTAAACAACAAACGAAATTTCGGAAAAGTTTTCCAAATTTCGCTATTTAGAACAGTATTAAATAACGAAATTATGATAGAAAATGCTCTAACAGAAAGGTTTAAGGAGCTAATTAGCGCAAAAAGCGCATCTGTATTAGATTTCAGCCGATTAATTGGAGTTGCTCAAACGACCCTTAATAGTCAATTATCAAGCACTAAGGGCGTAAGTTCTAACGTAATCTTGCTAACGCTAGATACTTTCCCAGACGTTTCCGCCGAATGGCTACTCCGTGGAAAAGGAGAAATGCTTATAGCCTCATCGCCAAATGAGAAAAAGGAGGAAGAAGCTCTAGCAGAAAGCCTCTTCCGAAACGTATTGGTTGAATTTATGAGTATGGTTAACAAGAGATTGAAAAGTATAGACAACAATACTCAATCTTCAGTTGATAAGTTAGAAGGGATTACAGACCTTCTTGCGGAATTAAGAAAAACAGCTTAATTTATATAATAATTAAACAAAACATATTCATCTAGCGTTTAGTTAATACTAATACTTAAATGATGAACGTATTTATAGATAAGCTGGAAAGGTTGATGGGTGAATTTAAAAATGAACCAGTAAACCAAAATGAAGACAAACAAAAAAAACAATGCCTTACTCTTGTTAAATGCAACGGGCATAAGGCCTCTAAGAAATGTTTCAATCTAAAAGAATATAATCAAAATATCAACTATGAACAACGCTAACTTTATCGCTATTGATTTTGAAACTGCTACCCCGAAAAGAATGCCTTGCCAAATTGGGTTAGTTGTAGTTAAAGAAGGAGTTATCGTAAAAAAAATCAATGAATTGATACAGCCTCCCCAAAATAAATATTCGGTGTCATGTACTAAAGTTCATGGTATCACTCCTGAACATACCTTAAATTCACCTACATTTGACATTTTATGGGATAAAATTAAGCCCTATTTTGATAAAAACTTTATCGTAGCGCACAACATTGATTTTGATTATGATGTACTCGAAAAAGCATTATCTTATTATAATATACAACACCCCATTATAATGGGGTGTGCATGCACTTATCAGCTTTCGGAAACAAACCTCGAGGAAGCATGTTATATAAATAATATTCCGCTACCGTCTCATCATGATGCTGCCTGCGATGCAGAAGCTTGCGCACGTTTGTTTTTAAAGTATCTTGACGGTGAATTATATGCAATTGACAGATCATCCATGCCAAAACAAGCAGAAGAACAAACAGAGGAGCAAAAAGCATATAACGAATTCTATTCCAATTTTATCCAAGAACATACACCCCTAACGGGTGATATATTGAAAAAAGATTTATCTAACGCTGACCCTAACAATCCTTTTTATGATAAAAAGATTGTCATTACAGGAGTATTTACCCAAGAACGAAGTGACCTTGCACTTACTTTAAAGAATATGGGAGCTGATATAAATACTTCCATTTCAAAAAAAACTGATTTTGTCTTGATTGGAGATGAACCGGGATATAGAAAGATAGAAAAACTAGACGAATTAGAACGGAACGGATGTAAAATAACAAGGCTTTACCAAAAAGATTTAGATAAAGTATTAGCAGGTGAATGGGATGAATACACCAAGAACCTCCAAATTAAAAGCAATAACAGATGAACGATTCTCAAACACTTTTCGATTTTGATTCAAAGGATATATTATCAGGGGTGAGAGTTTATTTTTGCGGCAAATTCTCACAAAAGACATCCATTCTTGCAGATAAGATGGAAGCAAGAGGAGCTATAACCCGTAGTATCACCGCCAACAAACCTACCCTCCTTGGCTTGTCAAAGGAAACATGCGTCATAGTTAAAGGTAAAAACGTTCCCGAAAAGGATATTGCCAAGATACTAACTCTTACTCATGACGGATATCATATACCCGTTATTTCGGAAGCAGATATTGATGATATACTTAATGGGGTAAAACCGTCCAATTTCCCCGCCCCTATAAAGTCCGTTGATATAAACTTTGATTTCCTATTCAACAGCATAGTACCCAAAATCATTCATTTTAACTTTTATGGTTATACACATCCTGTCGGCCAAAAGAACATATTTTTGCATAATATCCGTGGCGATAATTTCTTACTAGAACAAAGCCTAGGGAATATAGGTGCTTATTCCTGCTCCTCCTTTGACCCGTATGATGTAGATTATTGCTGGCTTAAAAAAGATACCATAGACTTGCTTAGAGATGGTGAAAAAGATGATTTTATAAAGATTATAACTGATTCTTATAATTCATCGTCAAATACAAAATTTACATATAAATTTATCATAGAATCCGAAGCTATCTATTGGATGGTTTATCGGGCTAAAGAAATAGGAGATGAAGTATCATTAGAATATATAACTAGATATCTTGAAAGCATATATTAAAATAAGCACCAGCATATATGCGCATATAAATAATTTTCACCTATGTTTTTATAATGGGCAATGATGCTAGTAAAGCAGCATCCGCTAAACGAAATAATAAGTACAATTTAGACAGCTTTATAAATTAGCTTATGATTGTTTATCCGATTATTTTTTTCGTTAGCTTTGCAACAAAAAATAATATAATCTGTTCTCATAAAATCATAAATATATCACAGAATCATGGATGCTCATTCTTTTGAAGCTCAGTATAGTGACGGTAAGACTAAAATAAGTCTTAATGTGGGGGTTTATATCTTCCAAGAGGATAATGTCTATATATCGTATTGCCCGGCTTTGGACTTGTCCGGCTATGGGGAAACTGAAAATGCTGCAAAGACTTCATTTGGGCAAACTTTGGGTATGTATATAGAATATTGTTTACATAAAAATACCTTAGTGAAGGATTTGCAAAAGCACGGATGGAAAATAAAGAGTATGAAGCAAAAGAGGATAAAGGCTCCTGATATTAATACAATGATGTCGATGAATCCTGAATTCAGGGAAATTATTGAGAACAAAGATTATGTAAAATACTCGGAGAGCGTTAATATACCATCTTTTGCATGAATACACAGAAATTAAGCAATGTTCCATTGTCTGACTTTCGTGATTTTTTGGAGAAGGTTGGATGCAAGAAAATATCTACAGAAGGAGGTCACGAGAAATGGACACGAAGAGATTTGCTCCGTCCTATAATATTACAGACACATATATCCCCTGTACCTGAATTTATTATAAAAAATGCTTTGCGTATATTAGGATTGACTAAAAAAGATTTTTTTGAAATATATTTTGATGTTCGTTAAGCATTCGTTTTTTATTAGAATCGGATATAGAATTTTAAAATAAGGAGGTGAATATGGATATGTTATCTTTAACTTATACCATCGGATGCGTGATAATAGGTGGTCTCTTGATATGGTTTAAAACACCAGCAGGAAAAGAATGGCTGAAAAACTTATAACAAGAAAGGCAGGGAAATATAAACCCTGCCATATTTTTTCATACTAAACTTAAAACTTATGAACATCAAACGAAACTGCATCTTTCTTCTGGACAAGGAGAAAGACAAACCTGATTCCAAACTCCGTTACAGGATCAAGTGGGACGGGAATACCGTAGCCTTCAACGTGGGTTACCGGGTAGACAATAACAAATGGGTAGCCGAAGCCCAAAGATGCAAACCAAACACTACCCATGGAAAGAAAAAGATCTCGGCAGCAACTATCAATTCGGAGATAAACCGTCTTGAAGAAATCGTCAACGACACCTTCTTCTTCTTCGAGCAGACAGGACAAATACCTACTTCTCTCGAATTCCGGGATGAAGTGAACAGAAGGAATGGAAAGATCGTAGAAAAGGAGGAAAAAACAATCTTCGATTACTACCAACAATTCATTACTGAACAAGGTAAGGAAAACAGTTGGTCAGAGAACACATACAAGAGACACAAGACCACAATGAACCATCTAAAGAAGTTTGCACCCGATCTTACTTTCGCGGACCTTACCCATGAAGGACTATCCCGTCTTGTGGATTACTTTATGAGCATAGAAGTGGACAATGAAACCGGGATGAAGAATTACACGGCAAAGAAGTATATCAATCTGGCAAAATGGTTCTTGAAATGGGCATCAGAAAAAGGGTACAACAAAGAACTTGCATTCGTCACTTTCAAGGAGAAGCTAAAGACCATTCCGGCGAAGGTGATATTTCTTGAATGGAATGAACTTATGAGTGTATATAATGCCACATTCCCGAACGAGCCTCATCTCGAACTAGCGAAGGATGTGTTCTGTTTCCAATGCTTCACCTCGCTACGCTATTCTGATGTAAAAAACCTCAAGAAAGCCGACATCTATGACGGATATATTACCATCACTACCATTAAGACGGACGAGCCGTTAAAAATCGAACTGAACAAATATTCTAAGGCCATACTGGAGAAATACAAGGGCATAGAAGGAATATACGCGCTGCCTGTGCCGGTCAACCAAAGGATGAACAAATACATCAAAGAAATATGCAAAGCCTGTGAGATTAACGAGCCTATATGCAGAACATATTATAAGGGAGCAGAAAGGATAGACGAAATTCATCCCAAATACGAACTGATAGGAACCCATTGCGGCAGAAAGACCTTTATCTGCAACGCACTCATGCTGGGCATAGCCCCCAATATCGTAATGAAATGGACAGGTCACAAAGACTACAAGTCCATGAAACCATACATCGACATAGCGGACAAGGCAAAAGAAGAAGCCATGAACCTTTTTAACCGTTAGTCCCTTAATTAGTCCCTTTTTCTTTAAAAACACTGATTTTCAGTATCATTTGTACACCCGATGAGAATCGAAATATAGACGGTTAAACCTGTTATCCCCGTTCTAATGCCTTCTAGATGGCTTTTGAACGTGGATATTACTATCAAAACCTTTCAAACACTGCCGTAAACGGTCCCTAATTTGGTCCCCAATTTTCATCTATCGGGGACTATTTTTTAGTACATATTCCACCATACAACAGCCAGCAGGCGACAGAAATCAAAATGGCTCCTATCATCCAACTGATCCAGCAATATGTCTATACTACGATCCATATTGCATTGCGGTCATATACTCCCATATCTTACCTTGTGGTCCATCCTCGTCGGCAAAGTAGAACTTATGAGCACCCTTGATGATCTGCGATTCGTCATAGATAGAGCACAGATCCGAATAAAAGCTATTAAAAGCTACGTACTTATCCCACTTAGTTGTACCAGAAGGGAAAGACAGGTTCTTGGTAGCGTCCTCCACTTGGTCAGCACTCCAATGGGCACCTATCTTCTTCTCGCCGCCCGGACCTGTATAGCGGATTTTCTCAATATCCATTTCCGCAAAATTTTTATCGTAGTGCGGACCGTACAAGATAGAATGTTGCTTGCGCATAAACTCCCAGTACATTGCAGGGTGTTCCTCTTTCAGTACACACAGCATATCACTAAGACCGTCCACACTCTGCCACATTGCCTTGTCAGAGGCTACACCGTTAGCCTTTGCGTTTTTTATTAAATCCTTGTATTCCATATTCAAATATATTAAAGTTACATTTTGTTTTGTTTCATCGGAGGTGTTCTGACATTTTGCTGGAAATTTTAAGTGCTTTTTCCTGTCACTTTGTAACAGCAAAACAGTGTTTATGCTATCATTTTGATTAATCCTATTCTATTAGCAATTTCTTTAATTCTATCAAATCCGCATCGGTTATCTTAATCGCACCCGTCTTGCCAAATAAAATGCTTGTTATCGGATTGTCCGGAAGCGCAAAACGGATACTACCCTTTCCTATGGTCCCACGGATAAAGCCCTTACCAAATGGCATCTCTTCCATCTCCCGAAGCATGGAAAGCATATCGTTAAAAAGTAAATCCGCATCCACATTGCCATCCTCATCACACAAAAACAAAGCGGCATTATCTATCATGTCACCTATCCCGTCCTTTTGCTTTGCAAGAAAATTCTTCGCCCCTCTCTTGAGATACACAGATGCTACCTTTAATTGAGGATTATTCAATACAAGCCCGTCTATCCTCTCGTCAATCCATAGCTGCAATGAGTCAGCTAGCTTGTCCTTCAGTTCTGTTATATTCTTCTTAACCTCCATTACTTCTTAGATTTTTGTTGCGGTTTCCCGTTTTTCCAGTCAATAAACTCCTGCCATGTCATATCGCTATGTTCCGTAACGTATTCACGGAATAAAGCATCTCTTCTCGCTGTTTCCTCCTTGGCTATCTTAGATGTCCTCCTGACAAATGACAGCTGCTGTTCCAACACGGCCTTTCCTTCCGCAGAGCCCTCTATTCTGCCTTTGACAAGAAGAAGGACCTCTGAATTAACCATCTCCTGAATGGCCATGCTGTTATCATAATATTCCTTGTTGTTATTAAGAACAGCTCTCTCCTGATCATTAAGCGATGAAACAATACGGTCTATCTCATCCCATATCGGGGTAGGTGTAGATACTCTCTGCTGCTGAGTGATGCCCGGAATCTGTTTCAACGCCTGTAGCTTCTGTGTATAAGCCTCATTCTCCTGTGCCAGACTTTCCAAACTTCTTCCTGTCGATAACAATGGATCGCTTTCAAACATTCCCATAATAATACTTGTTAGTGGTTAATAAAAGAAAGTGGCATCGCCCCCGAAGGGGCTTACCACTAACGTTTCTTACGCTTCCTTATGCGCTTGGTGTTGCGCTTGTCTGAGTACGGCAATTGCATCCGTAAGGATTCGCCCCCTCCAGCACTGTCACTGTCGGGGTTGATGGTAAACCCACTACGCCATAGATTGCACGACAGGTCTTTCTGTCCGTGTAGCACATGCTTTCTTTCAAGACACTTTCCATACCCATCTGTATAATCTTGTTTTGGTACAGATTGGCCACTTCCATTCCATAGACCTTTTTGTCAAGCTCACAGAACTTGGCAGAATAGCGTTCGTTCAATGTGTCGTAAAGATCACGTTGCCCCTTGTACAAACCGAATGCGGCTGTATTCAATTTGTCAGTCTGTACATCGTACAAATCACGCATGGATTTATACAAACCAAAATCTCCGTCCACTTGAGATTTCCAAATCTGGAATTTCTCATTAACATCCACATCACGATGAGCGTACATCTGCTCTTGAGTGTTGACTTTAAGCCCCCAAATGGTGTTAGTTAAGGCTAAAGCCTCATCACAACCTTTCTCCCATGCTTGGAAAGCGGTAGGAGCAACACCGGAACGGCCGGAAATAGCATCACTGACTGTGTTGATATTCACATTCTCAGGCATACCACCGCCAATGCCACCACGGCGGCCCCATAGTGCGGCTGCTCCCAAAACGGCACCACCGATGCCGAAACCTAACGCTGTCGAATTTCTCACGCATTACTACGTGTTCTGACTATATCTTACCCGGACATAAGTCCGAGAAGCCCTGTTTCGAATCCTGTGCAAATAAGGACCCTACTCTCCCGATCCGGAGATAGTCGATACACCGCTCTATCTTTCGATAGCATGGCACGGGATTCACCTCGTGGGCGTTCCCGTTAGCATTAAATAAGTTCTATTTTTTGTATCCAATGAAAGTATATCCGAAAGCCCGATGCGAATTTTTTATCAAAGCATCGTTGATGGTCAATACCTTGATACCGAAATGAAGAGATACTTCTTTGACGGAATGAAATTCCTTTTCAGTACCGTCCGGACAAACGACCACTATTCGCTGATAAGAGTTCTTCTCGTTTACACGATTGATTCTTTCTTTTGAATTGTCAAGACAATTCCCCAAATTGTGTTTGTAAGCATGACGAATATTATCCTGAATGGAACACCATTCGAGATTTTCTACCCGATTGTCGGTCTTGATGCCATTGATGTGATTAACAGTCTGATAATTGTTCGGGTTGGGGATAAAAGCCATTGCTACCAGTCGGTGTACACTCATCATAATTTTCTTATGATTTTCATCTCTTAAACCAAACCGAATATATCCACGTTCAACCTTCGGCTTTAGAGCGGTTCCCTTCAGGAAACATTTCCTACCAATGTTGTTCACAAATTCACGGTCAATGCTCCGCACGTTTCCGTGGTCGCTTACCTCGTACCAGTCGAGTCCAGGTACTTTCTTCCATACTTCTTCCATATTGCTAATGTTTGTGATATTGCTAATGTAAAAAGAAGATACGGAAGCACCATTAGCTTATGCTTTCAACGGGTAGCTACTCCCGCCTATCCGTATCCGTATGGCAAAGATACAAAAAAAATATTTCAAAGAACGAATTTAATACCCCGCTTGCGAAGCGGATAAGGGCTAACAGGCACTGCTACATACCAGCCAAGCCTTTGCTTGCGTACTTATCATGACTCTCATCATGTACGTACTCCTTCTCTTTAATTACTTGCTTTACTTCTGCTTCCATAAATTTATAATTTTGGAATTACGGTCAATATTGACCGCTCACAAATGTCCGTACAAGTCACTTGCAGATAAAGTAATTACTTGCTATATACTTGCTAATTACTTTCCAATTGCTTGCAACTGTCCATTTCCTTAATTTTTGCCGGTTCGAGCGAATAAACGATACACCTTGTCGGGTACGGTTGATGAATCTGCCAATTTCATGATCAGTCAGCATTTTGGACAACGCCATGACCAGTAGATATCTTGCATCGGCGCATTCCTCGCGATTGCTGGCTAATATGTCAGCCTCAACAAGACCGGTAACATCACACACAACACCTACTATATCCTTATACAGTTCCTCTAATTTCATTTTTTTATTTCGGTTTTTGAAAACAAAACACCCGAAGTGTTTGTTATTGCCAATGAAGGCCGCAACAACACCACGGGTGTTTATCTCCTTATCCGACTGTCAATCCTTTCAGGAGGCGGCTTTCTTTTTTTTCTAAGCCGCAAAAGAATCACTTTTATTATATGAGTTTTTTATTATCTGTCACACTTCTACTTATGGCGGATAATACTTGATTTTTCTATCTCATCTTGCACCTCCCTTCTTCTTTATCAGCCAAATGACTACGATTAGCAATACTAATATAACACCTATAGATAACTCTCCTAGTTCTAATTTTGTCTTCTGCCACCATGTTAATTCCTTCTCCACAGGATAGGGGACCCCTACCTCTTTCTCCTTCTCTATATAGGCTGTATCGCGAATTGTCCTGTCACGGTAGACTATATGCCATTTGTCAACTAACACTGAATCGTTCTTCTCTCTTATATAGACAGAATCCTTAATGTGGATAGAGTCACGTTCATACACAGTAAGATAAAGACTGTCAGTCCTTATTGTTTCTACCGGAACATACCTTATACTCCGGCATGATCCGAACAGCAGTAGCAACGCTATCCCTACCGCAATCCATATATAGATCCTTTGTTTCATCCCTCAAATTTTATATCGTTGATACGGTTCATCCAACCACGTTTGAACTTGTTGTTTGCGGGGCGTCTCCGGCATATATCCTCGATGAAATCAAACCGTGCAATCTTGATCTGGTCAAACAGTTCACGCGAATTACGAGAATTAACTGCGGCGAGTGTCTTAGGTCCGACAATGCCATCAGGAATCACACCAACTAAATCCTGCGGTACTTTGATACCGTGTACTCCAGAAGCCCAGACCCAATCAACCAATATATTAGCAACTGATTGCGATTTAATCTCGTCGGCTTTCCATCTGTCCCAATACATGGTTTTCAAAATCTCGGTCCATTCCTCTTTCGTGATGTTTTTCAATCTTTCAACCGTAGGCTTGGGATAACCTTTCTTCCGGCAATACGTTTCATAAGTTCCGATGGTTACGCCCATATTGGTAGCCCCTCCCAAATCGTCAGGGTCATTAATAAAACCGCCTTCCCACTTTAGGATAAACGGTGCAAGTTTTTTCACATCAGCCATTTTTCTTTCCCTCCTTTTCTTTTTCATTATCAAACAATATCTGAGCCATGATTTTGGCGATATCATCCTTGTTCTCGATGATTACACTCATTGTCTTCTCTGCTTTGCGTAACTCCGCTTTTTCCCACGATTTTTCGCGTACCGATTTAAACTCACAGAAAATACAGTAACCTGTCCAGATCATTGAAAAAACAGGGAAGGGGATAACCACGCAGCATAACAGGTCAATGAAGCACAATTCTATGAACGGGGTGAAATACTTTTTCGCCTTGATGGCTGTTTTCTTATACCCCGTGGATGTTCTTGCCTCCCCCCGTTGCTTGGCTTTCATAACTCCCGTGATAAGGTCTACTAACATAGCCCCCATTGTAGCCGCAATACACAAGGCTATAAGCACAATATGTATCATCATGTGCTCGTTGATAAAATTGTAAATTACATCTCTCATTTAAAGTAAGTTTTGAACACATTAATATGATAGATATTTACCTGTCCATAGTTGGCATCAAATATCTTCTTGATCTCGTAGCCCAATCCATAAGATAACGCTTTCATTCTTCGCCAGTTGATGGAACGCCAGTTCATATTATGCTCCTTTGCCCAACGCTTGATACTGTACCATTCTTTGGACTCATCAAGTTGCTCGGTCTTCTGTTCAAGTTGGTACTGAATCTGTTCTTTTGCCTCCACCTCATCCGCAAGCCGGCGCAACGCTTCCGCATATGTTTGAGGAGTTTTAATTTCTTTCAATGATCGTTCCATTGTGTTGAAAGCTTTGATATATTCCTCCTTGAATATCCCTGCTTTCTTTCCGGTATACCCCATAACAAGGAAACTGAAACCGTCTTTCGTCATTACATACATGGGTAACTCCTTGTTTTGTAGACTAATATAAGAGGACACGCCAAAATTGGCGGCTCTAAATTCATTGGAACACGATAGGTTCTCAATATCTCTCATCACTTTGCTATGCTCTTTACCAAACTTCTCAGCCACTAATAGGCTATTGGTTAAAACTTGGTCATTCTGACCTTTAAAAACTAAATCTGTCATATTACCTAATTTTATGTTAACTCTTAATTACCATCAATTACACGTTTTGGATTACCCGATTCTCAAACTAACCTTTATTTTGTATGACAAAAAAAAGAGCCTGCCACGGAAACTAATCCGCAACAAGCTCATTGTCTTATATATATGTAGCATGTCCTTTCGTCATAATCCCGGTGGCGTGCATCTTCACACGCTCCTACAAAGATATATATTGTTTCCCTTATTGCAAAAAAATACCGGCAATTAATGCCGGTTACTGTTGTAAAACCTTATAGCCTCATTGACATATAATGATACCGATTGCTCCTTATCCAATATAGCTGCCACGTCCTCCTCTATTTTTACTAATATTTTTTTTACACCTCTAACCTTAGGTCTTCGCGGCACACCATTGCTGTCCAATATCCTATATATCGTTTGCTCAGACTTTATATCTGTTTCCTTCATTATCTCCTTGATAGCCATTCCTACTTTGTACAAGGATATTACCCTAGACTCTTGGTCTAGGGTAATAGATCGTCTTCTTGCCATAATTAATATATTAACGCATCCTCTATTCTTGCTGATAATGGCCTTCCCAACTGATCCTTTACATTAGACCGTTCCAGTTCTATACTCAACCCATCCATATCAATCCCCGCCTCTTTAGCCAGTTCCATTACCTGATCCTCATCACGTGCAATCGCATGGTAAAGGATAGTGCTACTATGTTTTTCTTCGTATATATTATAGCTATTCATTTTTTTATGCACTTATCCGTGTCGTGCGCAACTTTTATAAGTTAATATAAACATTCTTCAACCTCAAATTCTGCCTTCTCTTCCCAATCAAAAAAATCTAAATTCTGTTCATCCTCTTCTGTCAAGTAGTAATATGCGCGGATCTTATAGCCATCAATCTCAATAGGAGCTTCAGCCCACTCTCTTAGACCTACATGTTGCGGTTCAAACGCCGGATAAATATATCTGCTTGTAGGTTCTGCGCCAGTAGATATAGCTTTATCAGCTATTTCTTTTCCAAATCTATCTACTATTTCTTGATATGTGTAACTTTTCATAATCGTATGTTTTTGTTTGTTATTATCTGTTGTTTTATTATCATAATGCAAATATACTACATTGTGATATAATAGCAAAACAAATCACAATATATTTTCTTGTATTGTGTAATATTTAACATTTAAACACAAAAAAGGACAGTCTACAATAAGCTTATGAGAAAATATTAACAAGACTGCATATTAGCATCCTCCAAATCCCTTATCATTGTTTCCGGTATAATTTCTGAATATATTTGTGTTGTCCTAACCGATGTATGACCTAATATTTTCTGCACAGTCGTAATAGGTACTCTTTTGTATATCAACATAGTAGCACATGTATGACGACTTGTGTGAAATGTGATCTTCTTTTTTATCCCTGCCATGGAGGCCAACTGTCTAACCTTCCTATTTACATCGGCGTTACAACCAATAGTTGTCAAGTTCTCAACGCTCCCATATCGCTGTATAAGCTTCAGTGCTTTGCCGTTAAAAAGTAAAAAAACAGGTATGTTTACCTTTAGCGATGTCTTTAACATATACTTAGATATCCAAGTTTTACCATCCTGAGTTATCAATTCGTCTGTCTTTAAACTTACAAAATCCGAGAACCGTAATCCAGTGTAGCAACAAAATAAAAAGGCATCCAAAATCTTTTCGAGCCTTTTCTGATTAGATGATAACTGTAAACTTTCCATACGATAAAATTCTTCAGGGGTAAGAAAGATATGTTCCTTTGTTTCTTTCTTTATCTTGAATTTTCGAAAAGGGTAATCATTTAATTGCATGTGTCCCTCATTTATAGCCTCGTTTACCAAAGTCCGCGTTATCCGTAAATGTTTTCCGATAGTGTTTACCTTTAATCCCTCATCTCTTAAACGCTGTTCAAATGATCGCAGAAAAGCAAAGTTAATATCACGAAAATATAATTCATTCCTGTACTTTTTCAGCTTTTTCAAAGTTCCTCTCATATTTTCTTTTGTACTCTGTGATCTATCTGAGTTTTCAATTACATAGTCAGAAAAGTCAAAAAAAGATATAGGGCTAACACTTTTTTTTACTTGATCTACTAATGATGCAAAAGCATATTCCAAATTTTTAATCCAATAACTCATGACAGCTATTTTTTGTTTAAATTTATAAATTAATCACATATTATACAATAGTTTGTGTGCTTTTTTTCTTCCTTCTGGGAGAACTTCTGCAAAATGAAAACTATATAAGGATGGCAGAAGGTAGAGGATCTGCAACCTTATATAGGATTGATTTTACAAGGAATTTAAATTTGGTTGTTAAGATTGTTGGTGAAGGTAATTCGGAAGTAGTTGATGACTACTCTATTATCTGTATGCATGGCGGTGGTAATGGGTTATGTATTACGCATAATTCTGGACCGTCATCAATAAGAATGTATAGAGATAATGATTACAATTATTATGTTTACGTGAGTGGATGGGGATACGCTATAGCATATTTTGCCAACCGCATACCGATTTATAATGCCATTTCAGCAACTAAAGTAGATATAGATATTAGTACGCTCACACAGGTAGGAATTTAGACAAGATTTTCTGCCTGTTGGCGATTAATTGGGATTATTGGCGAACCGTATCTTTGGTATAAAAAACGGGTGGTCCGGTACAAACCGGTGCCACCCGATCCTCCCGATCATTGTAATACTATTAAAGAATCAACATCTTTATCTGATTCCTCAAATTTGAAAACATGATTAGATCCTACAGATGTAACAGTCAATGGGTTTGACTGTCTAGTCGTCTTTACATAAATATTACCATTTTCTTCTCTATATGCATTAAAATGGTCCTTCCCTAAAGGACCAGACAATCTTGTGATTTTTGCATTGTTCGCCCAGTTACCATCAATGGAATATAATCCGGTTGCTCCACTTGTTCTAATAAATACAAGTGTAGAATATCCATCCCAAGATTCTATTTTTATTAATTTGGTAGACGTGATGGATTGAGCAATTTTAATATAATTATTTTGACTCATCAACCCATCCTTATTAACCGTAGCTGTGCCTATCAGTCCTCCCAGGTCAGTGCTACCCGGCTGTAGGTGTAATAATATTACCTGTAATATTCGCAAAATCAGAAATGGATATAGTGGCAAAACCGGGAATATCATTCCTATATAATCCAATTTTGTACTTTATAGTTATGTCAGTGTGTCGTGGCAACACATACAATATATTACCGTTCAATTTGAAATCACAATCATCATTTCCTAAATATCTAATTATTATATTTTTGTTTGGTGTTGCAAGTATTCTATAATACGCCACAGAGCCAGTTGAATAAAGAAATAGCTCAATGAGTGAAGTAGTGGAATAAAAACTAGTCTCATTTACCTTATAGCTTATACTAAGACCTGCATTATATATATATCTAATAGAGTATTCTTTCCCCATCAAACCATCCTTTTCAGCACTTGCGGTTCCAATCAGTCTTCCCAGGACTTTCGCGGCAGCCGAAGAAGATGTCAAAGTTGGGTTCTTGGAACCGTCCAAAGTACGGAGCCAAGAGAAGGTGTCGGACTGGGGCAACTGGTCCTCAAACTCATCTGTTCCGGCTGCCGCAGCGGCAGCAAATGTTGATATTTCTGATGCAGCGGAAACAATCCGTGCGGAAACTAATTCTGTCATCTCATCGACGGTCACCTGTCGTTCGTTGCCGTTTTTATCCACAGCTTTAAAGCCAACTATATTATTCAAGTCCATAATGCAAATTTTAAAATTAAAACAAATACTTCACCCATGCAAAATAATTACTGTTCTCAATATAATTCGGATCATCCTCGTTGGAATATGCCTCCCTCTCAAACGATACCGTCTTATACGCCCTGCCGGCATCCTTCAACCGTACCGCCCTGACCAGCCACTCCACACCATACCAGAGATAGAATGCCAGCCCGGCCAGTACCAGCCACCAGGCGGAAAGGTCAAAACACAACAGCAAGATCCAGATAACTGTACCGATGGCAACTGCCATCTCAACCCATTGACGGGCGTGGGTACACTCATGGTTTCTCACTTTCTGAGTGATTTTCTCTTCCGGTCGCTTGCTTAAAACAAACGGACCGATTGTTATCGTATGGCAAGAACTGAACGCAAGCAGCACCTTTGCCAGAAGGTTGTTACAATATACCTTTTTCATGTTGTTCCTCCTTTTTATCTAAATAATCATTCAAAGAATCAGCCAGCAGACCGGGCAGCATGGAGGTGGAGCGTCTTATGATATCCACCTCCTCTTCGTCAAGTTCCACACCATCTACAGTCGACTTGAAGATTTTCTCCGCAAGGAGATGCGCCTTCAAGCCCGCTACGTTCTTATATATCCAGTCACCGTAGGCCTCAGTGATGTTGTTGGCTATCAGTTTTTCTTTCTTAATCCCGTCGTAAATAGGAAATTGTGCAAAATTTATTCTCATACTTTAATATTTTAAATGTTATAAATCCACCCAGGTACTTCCTCCATTCGTTGACTTGCGAATTCCGTTTCGCCCAACGGAAAAAATATAATTCCCACATCTTACATACAGAGTATCATCCGCTGTTGAAACATCCCCGGTTGATGATACAGTTATACTTCCACTTCTAATTACTGTATCCAAAATGCCTTGATATAAATGTCCGTCTATTGACTGAAACCGTTCATATTTCATTTCAAATTTGTCGTATTGCAGCAACAAATTATCAACATTCACAGCCGACATATTAGTGCTGCCGATAAAATTATTACCGATATTGAATCCACCAATTGTCCCCTTTGTCGCTATGATAGTTCCGGTGATATTCGCTTTCTGACAAAGAATCTCTCCGGTCTTTGTGTCCATCCTCAGATTAGGCTGGCCGTTAGTGCTGTCCTGTGACTGCATGATACCGTAAGGTGCCCCGTCCGATGTGTATCCGTTCAACTTGAACATAAAACCGGCTATGTTCGCCTTATCAGCAAGGAATATGTCGGTTACCAGACTTTTGTATTTCTGCATGGCTTCCCAGTTGGGATCTCCGTTAGCGGATGTAGGAGCCGCTGATACAGAACTTCCATAGTTGCGCACAAGAAAATTGTAATAAACTTCACCTATTTTGTGAATGATCTTGTCACGCTGTTTTGCATTCCATACGTATGTCTGTCCGGACGCCCATACTCCTCTGTCATAAGGGAACGCACCCGTAGCTCCTGTTGCTCCTATGGCACCATCATTTGCAACACCCACACCCTTTTCGGCCACATAATTGTCATTCCAAGCAGCAGCATCGGAAGCTGATTTATAAGCCCGGACGGCAAACTGGGTGTATCCGGCTGTCGCAGGTACGGATATCTGGCTGTTCAGTGTCGCACCTACATGAGCCAGCCAGCTTCCGTTGTATTTGCGTGCAGCCAGATAAAGCGTGCTGCACGTGCTTACATTGCCTGCCACATTCTGTTTGCAAGTGACAAGGAATCCAGACGGGGATGGCGTGCCTGTTGAAGTGAAGTTGATCACGCTGACAGGACTGTCCAGCCAGTAGGATGCCGACGGTCCGACGGGAGCAACCATCTCCTGCCAGTCCGCATGTACCGTCCGGTTCGCAGATCTGCCGGCGAGGATGTATCCGCCGTCTCTTTTCCTGCGGAGTCTGCCGTTTCTGAACTTGGCGATTTTAATCGGAGGGTTGGAGGTTTCAACCTTGCTTAAGTAAGATCCTCCGGCAAACGATACTGTACTGTTCTTGGCATACGGAGTATTGGCGGATTCCCAATGACCTGCGGCTGTAATGCTCTCACCATCCTTTCCGTCAGAAAGCATGGGAACGGTTTCAACATCCACTATCTGGTCATTCACGTAAAAGATAAACTTCAATGTCTTCGTAAAGTTTCCGCTTGATATGGCTGTATTGTTGTTTATGGTAGTTTCTGTTCCACCGTCTATGCTGTATTTCAATGTACCGTCCGTTGTGGTGGAGATCACGCCACCCACTGATTTTTGCCTGTAACATGATACGGAAGACACGCTGTATTTCCCATTCTTGTCCTTGCTTACAGAAGTGGCAGAAACGATTATACTGTATAGCACGGCATCTGAACCGTCCGCACCTCCACGGACCCCGGCTACAGTGAACGTAAGATCACGGGAATACTGCTGCCCGTTCTTTGTAGCCTTGATTGTGATCTTCACCGTGTTTGTCGCAGCAAGAGTAGTTCCGGCAGATACCGATATTGTCACCACTCCCGTATTCTTGTCCGTGGTACATGTAAGACCGGTGTCCGGTGTACAGGTGATGCTGTCAAGAGTGAGTTTCTCCGTTCCGTACCACATGCTGACAGTTGTATTCCAAATCTGTGAAGATACGACCTTCCCATCTGAAGTAAGGGCTGCATTGACCATCTCGTTATCGAAGTCCGCCATGATGGCATTCTCCCCGTCCTTACTCCAGCGATGCACCACGGCAGGAGTGCTGAACTCTGACCATACACCGTTTTCCTTGAAACGCTTGCAACCCCATTCAACCTGATGGTCTGCGTCCACACCAACAAAATCATCCGTCCAGCCTTCGGGGATATAATCATCCTGCTGCTGGCTGTCGGGCTTTTCGGGAGGATTATCTATGATATTGCCTCTTGTGTATATATACTCATAGTCCTTACCGTCTTTCCCGTCCGATATCATAAGCTGCCATCTTCCGTCCTGATAGATGTAGGTGGCGCGGTCAGTTGTGTTACGGTATGAATCACCATTTTTCGGATTGGCAGGAGCCGTGGCAAATTCACCTAGGAAGGTGATGCTCTCGCCTTTTAGCTCACGCCCGTCAAGCAACATACCCCAATCCTCGTTAACCTCCCAGTCAGCAGGTTTCCCGGCAAGATAATAACCACCGTCCTTCTTTCTTAAGAAATTGCCACCTTTGACACGCAATATTCTGATGGGAGGATTGGAGGTTTCCACCTTGGATATAAAGACACAATTGGCAAGAGTGACCATTGTATTGGCTTTGTACGGGGTTTTGGCGGATTCCCAATGACCGCCACCTACTACGGACAATCCCGGATCACCTTTTTGCCCTTCCGCCACTTGTTTCAGCCATGCCGGATTATCATCTGACGGTTCTGTTGTTGTTCCATTATCATCAACACACAACCACAAAGCCCCGTTATGTGACACCCGGTCATAGTAGGCGTACTTACCTGCAACCCATTCACCCTTGTCCAAAGGTACACGAACCTTGTTTCCCGTTATCTCATCTATCTGGAAGATAAGCCCAGTCAAAAGGACCTGTTGCAACACGGCTGAATATTTCTCGCAATCAATTCCGTTAACGGTCATGCCTTTTTTCTTGCCGAACCACGCAGGCATCTGTGCCGGCTCCGGGTCCCAAGTGTTGGCATTGTCAAAGAATGTAATACAGTTGTTTCCGTTGACGGAATCAATAAGTATATAAGTCTGACGTTCCGGGTCCGTAAAGTTACCTGTTTGTGCCAATACCATCTGTTCGGCAGGTTTCCAATCAGAATGCCCCGGACGGGGAATGACAGTAAACTTCTTGGCTGTATAATCTGCGGCAGTCACCCGGAACTTCATTTCTTCAAAGCCGTTCAGCTTGCCTTCGCTATTTTTAGTCACAAAATAGGTGGTAAGGATATCATCAACAAACTGGCTCAATCCGTCCGCATCCGTCAGATCGGGAGTGATGGTGTAGGTCCCATCGCCGTTATCCACGTATGACAATACGGTACAACCACCACCGGGGGAGTTTACCATACGTCCTTTGAAATAGGTTGTACGGTTATAAGCTATTTCAGGTACAAACAAACGCTTACGGAAAACGCCGCTTCCCATTTCCATGTCACCCTTTTCGTCTATGTATCCACCTGATACACCAGTAACGAAATCACCGAACTTGGCATATTTCTTAATGACAGTTCCGCCAAATAATGATAAAAGAAAATTTGTAGAATCCTCCTTGTCTTTGCGCAAAAAATATTTAGCCAATTCACTTATATTTGCACCTCCCGATATGGCAACAACCCTGTCTTTATTGGTTCTTATGTAAATAGAAGGATTATTATCATCATTATGTATGTATATCTCTCCCTCATTCAACCCTTCCAGTCGCTTTTCAAATGACGGGGATATTTTCGGTATAATCGGATTTCCTTCATCATCCGTTTCCGAACCGTACCACAATATCTTTATAGGACGATTTCTAGCCATGATTACACGTAATTTTCATTAACAAAAGCAGCTTTCGCCTTCTTATATTTCAACACATCGTCCTCTTCTGGATTAGTTAGTAAAAACGCGATTCCTGAAGATGAAGTTGCAATCTCAGTTTTGCCTCCGATCCCGGCGATATCATTTTGTCTAGGGCGTAAAGTCACTTTATATATAAACATCTGTTTCTTACCTATTGTATCAATCTTTTCCGGGACAGAATCCCCTTCCCGTACAAACAAATTACCGTTTATGCTGACGTGAGAAAGGCAAAGTACCTTATTTATAAACTCCGCTATATAATACGGAACGCCACAACTTGTCCCGAAAACAAAATCAAATGTTTTATAAGGGAGAGAATACATTTCTATTATCTCCTGCTTCTGATTCACAAACTGTTCGTTTTCAACTTTCAACTCCACCCCATCCGGCTTGAATCCTCCTATTATTCTGAACTGGAACATCTGCCGGACCTCATCAATCCAGAATATATTATCAAACGCAGAATTATTATCTTTATGGGAATATTCAATCAGAATAGAATCACCTATATTCTCACACACGCAGAACTCCTCACATTCTTTATCGGCTATAGTTACTGTATATATCCCCTCCGAAGGAGATAATGAGGCATAATACATCTTAATACTTTCATTTACATCATAAGTGAGCAGTGTTATCTTGGAGGAAATATTGCCGATCTTATCATTCAAATAAGCTGAAGGTTTTTCGCCGTTATCACAAAAGATTTGCAGCAGGATGTTGTCTGACACAGAAAATACTTGTCTGAAACATCCTGCATTTGAATATTTATATTTCAGCGGTTTAAAGAATAACGGACAAACATCTCCGATTGATATCATAGTCTTTTCGTAAGTTTCTAGTAACTTGTGACTTCACAAGCTTTCATTGCAAATATAACAATTAAAATTTGAATCTTTATAACGAATTAAAATTTTTCACGATCAAAGTTACCTTTGAACTTTGTGATTTTGTAAAATTGTAATCAGCCTGCTGATAATATCCCTGTACAACTTTGCCTTGGTATTCCAGTTCAACAATTCCTGTAAGATCTTCCGGGAGTTCCACATCCGAAGTCTCAAATTCCACCTCCGCCACAGTAAACATCCTTTTTGAAAGAATTATATCCCTACTTTCCCCCATTCCATCAATACCCACATCACTATTACCATCTGATGACGCAAAAGTAAGCATCTCAACAGATGAGCCGATGTATGCTTCATTGGCCAAAACCATAGAAGAAGGGGAAAACATGGCATTGAACATTGTGTCAGGGCTGAGAACGCCACCCATAAGATAATCTCTGTTCAATATATACTTAAGTCCAGATGAATCAGATTTCACCCCTACCATAAATAAATCAGTGTCACTTTCGTTGTCTGTAGTATCTTCACCTATCTTGTCAGCAAGGAACTCTATGCCGTATGCGTCCGCACGGTATGGAGATATCATTTCAAGGCTATTGTCCGTCATGGTCACGCCTGTGGTATATTCATTCGTAAAACGGAACTCATCCTTTCCATTAGCCGTGTCGTAATCCTGTTTGTCAAAGCCTATCCGTATCCGAGAATACACCAATGCAGAATTAACCTTCATCTCATAATCAGATAAATCATCTATCCTTTTGACAACATCATCCGAGAAGTATTTGCTTCTATGCCGAAAAGTTACTGTATTCCCGGATATGTCGTAAGCATAACCAAACACATAACTCATCCAGTTTGCAAATTTGGTGAAGGATGTATATATTTTGGCTTCAGGAATCTTACGGGCTGATTCAGCCGCCAAGAGCATACAATTATCAAGCCTTCTATCTCCTGTCCCCTCAATCACTCCAGTCAAACCATCTTTCTCTCCATTAATACTTTTAAGCAGTCTGTTCAGCAATGTATCGGGCTTTATAACATCCATCTCAACAGGGTTTATTCGATTTTTCCATGATGCTTTAAAATAACTTGATGTTGAGACTTTGTATGGCAAATCCGGCAATACAGGTACAATCTCTTCTTTCTCATTGACATACATAGCTCTCACTATTATTTTATCATTATGCAAAAGACTTATATTGTACGATTCCGAAACCTTCTTTTCCACTGGCGTTTCTGATTCTGTCGTAAGTTCAAAACTTCCTATCACCGTTTCCGTAGTCACCGCTTCCCCATTACTATCAATCTCATTACTTATCTTCATAATCTGGAGCCTCACACCTCTTACATCATATCCCAAAGCACCAGACTGATATTTCCTAAACACAAACATATCAATATTAAACTCTATATTTATCCTAATTGATTTCAGAGCCTTTATCGAATATACATCATCACCACCTACTGTTTGATCATTAAATTCAAGAGACCCCTTTATTAAGGAATCACTGGCAGTTATATATATTGGCATTGGTGACATTTTCTTGCTGAAATAAACATTAATAAGAGTGCCATCGTCTTCCAATGCATCACCTGTAGGAATCCATTTTGCTGATTCTGAAAGTTCAAGTCCGTCATAAACAAGAGGAATGGGGCTTTTCACCTCTTCGACCGAATATTCATATTGAGTTCCTTTTTTTGACTTTATCATGGACGCCACGCTATCATCCACGGCATTTATCTGTAAGATACGACCATTATCCTGCAATGTAGAAAAATTGAGAGCGCAACTAAACCGTTCATTATACAACCAACTGTTATTTCTTGTACTTATTATTATTGAGGCAGAAGCATTCAAATAATCTTCATCATATTGTTTTAACAGCAATTTTCTAGCATCCCCGGCAAAAGAAAATTTGTTGGAAAATGTACGGATAACACCGTCATAGTCATTTCTCTTAAAACTAGCCTTCACTTCGTCCCAGTTCTCAAGGTCATCAGTAACCCGGTATCTCAGACCATCTATTAATAATTCACATCGGTAGAACATCTTGTTATTTTATTTTTTTTTATTTTCCCGGAAATAGCTACCTTATTTATCCATCTATATCACAACAAACATGGATTTACAAGATTAATTATACCTTGCCTACCAATTCCTGTTATCTTTCTATGGTAGATAATATGGCCATTATCCGTTACTTCTTGTTTTATGTCAAACCAGCCTAGGGTTGCGTACTTGGTGTATGGTACCCATGTCTGGTTTACCTTGTACTGTACTCCAAGATCATTTAAGCGTTTATTTAGCTCTATTGCAGATTTAAGGCCCAGTTCTTTAGCCACTTCCGTACATGTATAGGTCTTATTTACATGCGTAAGAATAGTTACCTGTTTCTCTGCTTCAATGCGTGCTGACCGTTCTTCCTTCAACTTAGTTAGAAGCTCGATTCCGAAATCAGGGTTGTTTAAAATCTGATCAATAACGTTATCCGTAGCATAGATACCGTGTTTACGGATAGATGGCAAAACGTCATGTATAATCCATCTTTTATAAGGTCTAACCTTATTACTGCTGCTTAACAATAGAGTGTCATATAATCCTGATTCGTTCACAAACGTAGCCATTGAGTTACCAACAATCTCCATATCTGGATTTAGGGCGTGTAAATCAATCATTTGCACATCTTCTTTTTCCAACCTTGACTTAATCGATGAAGGATTAGTTAATTCAACCACCTTACATATATCAGCCAAGCAAAACAATGGTTCATCACTCGTACCAGCTACACGAACCTCACCAAAAGCCTCATTCTTGAAAATCTGAATGTCATTCATAATAATGTCTTTTCGTCCGAAGAAAACGTACCGTGCTCCTTTACACGGAAAAAGTAAAGCCGCCAACCAAATGATGCAATATTGTGGAACTCTACACCAAATGACCGACGGCTTAATATCTTACGCAGACAGAGTTCCACCAATGTCCTCATTTATTTCCGCAGCTAAATTATTTAAAAAAGGCGCATTATATAAACAAATTATTTATTTTAACATAATTTTATATACTAATATCCCAATCATTTCCTTTTTCGGTTCAATTCTTCTATTTCGTCACATGTCTGTCTTACAAGACATGCATAAGTCCCGGCGGTCCATTCTTTCAAATTGATATGCATCTTGTTATACTTTCCGATTGCTACAACCTCGTTTATGAATGCTTTCTTTGTAGGCCTCTCCTTTGGTTCTTCGTTCTTTTCCTTGCTTATCTTATCCAAATCATATTGGGCACGGGATTTTAACGCTGAGATTCTCGAAGACATACCGGATATATCCGACTTCTTACAGGAGTACCCTATCTGCAACAGTATGTCACACACATCATCATACATCTTAAGCCTCATCATATTCTCACACGCCTTCATCAGTTCCACGGTCATCGCAAGATTCATCCTCTCATTGCAATTTAAGATCTCGGCTAATAACTGTCTTCCGCTAACTATCTCCATATAATCATTAATGATTTTTTCAGACTCGTGATCCTTATCCCCATCCTTAAATTCCACATCATTCCCCTCATTTGTGTATATCTCTATAAAAACAGACAGTGGTATCTCATATATGTCACTTGTATACTTCATAATCAAATCTTTTTTGAAAATTGCTGATAATTGTTTTCTCTTATCGCCTTGGCTAATTTTGCAAATCCTATCTGCTGTGATTTTTCCAGATGCCCTATCTTTTTCTCCAGTTCACTATAATCATTAACTATTGATACAGGAGGAAGATCGTTTTCGCTTCTATATGCCATAAGACCATCAAAATCATTTGCATGAGCCTTTATCCTGTCCATATCCACTGCATAAGGTATAACCTTCGCACCTTTAGGGATGTCAACCAAAGTAGGGACAGACGGAGTAATATACGCTCCTTTATCAATAACGATTGTTTCAGGAACACCACCATCACCCACTACAGCCAATCCGCCTTTATGCGAATCAGTACCCTTGGCATACTTCGGAATAGGAGTCGCTATAATAGTAGCAAGCTGTATCGCTCCCATAGCACCTAGAGCAGCTATCATAGGTATTGCAGCAGGGAAGCCCAATTGTTTTATCGTCTGCAAAATACCACCTGCTATCTGTATAGCCGCCTCAGCTATACTGGTAGCTTTCTCAAACTTTGCCTGTTTTGTTCTTAATGCAGCTTTTTTCTTCTCCAATTCGGCATTCTTTTGTGCCGTTTTATCTTCCGCCGCACGTTTACGCGCTTCGGCTTCTTCAGTTGTTATAGCACCTCTTTCTTCTAAAGCCTCTATACGGGAAATTTCCTCTTCACCAGCTTTCTCATTCGCTTCCTGTTCAGCCTCAATAGCTTCAATCTGGCGATCATAAATGGATGATATCATACTACCAATCCCGCCAACCATCGCTCCCCACATCTCGGTAGTTCTTTCTATCTTCTCACCGTCTGTAAGTTCTCCCCAAACACCCGATATCTTATCAGACATAATACTGAATCCCTTATCCATCCCGTCAAATATACCGGCAAACGGGCTATCGATATCCGATGCAAGATCTTTCAATGCAGAAGAATAACCTTTCAACGCTTCAAAATTCCTTCGTGTAATATCCTGTTGCTCTTCCGCTTTTTTCACCTGATCATCCGCATTTATGGAACCTATCTCTGCTTCCATTGCCTTTATGGATTCTCTCAGCATTTCAATCTGTTGCTTGCTTACCACGCCCGATGCTTCCGCTATCTCAATCATTTTTTCAGTAGCATCTATCTGTATCTGCAATTGCTCGTTTGCGGCTTGCTTCTCCAATTCACGCATGGCTTCATCATATTCTTTTCGCGACATCATACCTTTTGCGTAATTGGCTGTTATAATGTTTTCAAGTTCCCTATATCCAGTACTTGTAGCTGCTATACGGAGAGATGATTGTTCCTCTTCCAGTCTTAGTATCTCATCGGTATGCTTTTTCTTTTCCTCAATCCTTTTTTCATCAGCCTCTGCCAACTTCTTAGTATATTCCTCATTCTCTTTCGCTATCTTCTGCATTCTCTCTTGAGCCAACATTTCCCGGAGTTTGTTCTCTTCCTCAGAATACCCCTTTATAGCTTCAATCTGATCGTTATATCCTTTCTCTATGGCGGCAATATTCCTTTGATGCTCATCTTCAATGAGAGAAACCGACAGATCAGCCATTTTACTCCTAATACCCTTCATGTATTGCATTAAATCATCAGATGCTTTATCGGCAGAATGAGGATCAAATGTAACATCTCCAATATTAATAGAGCTTGCTATTTCTTTACTGGCCTTATCTGCTTGATACAATTGATTTAATAAAGAACCTATTTCTTTATCCAAAGATTCTACGTTGCTTTGCGCTTTAGCTACAATCCGTGCTTGAAAATCATATCCCTCTCCTGCACTTGCAGGTATTTTTGCTAAAGTAGCCTCTTCTCTTCGTTTCCTTGCCTCCGCTTTTTCTCTTTTGCTCTCAAGATCTGCTAATTTTTCTTCCAAATCCAATTTTTGCTTAGCCTGTTCCACAAGACGATCTTGCACGGCTCTAGCTTTAGCTGAAGCCAATATGGCATTAGATAACCTTTGATAACTATCAGCCGCTTTACCTGCAAGAATATTTTCATCACTTATATTTTTAAAGTATGAAGGATATTGCTTTTTAAGTTCCTCAACTGCTTTTTTCCGTTCTCCCATAGGTTTATTCAAATTGACAGCAGCCCTATATAGTATATCCAATTTAACAGCTTCATCTTGGGCATTTTTCACACCTTCTTTTTGAGATTTATTCAAATCCTCCTGAAGCTGTTTTAGATAATCAATTTCTTTTCTCGCATCAAACAGACTGCCAACCCACTTGGTTATCTCACCTCCATAGCTTGATAAAAGAGTTATTCCAACAACCAAAGCTGTCTGCCAACTAAAAAGAGATCCTAATACTTGTTTAAATACAGGCGTAGCAGTTTGCCCCGATTTCTTAAGAAGTTCATATTCCACTCTCGCTTTCTTTAACTCATCAACAAACATAGGAAGGTTATTGGATATAGCTAGAAAGAAAGTATTTGCTCCGACAGACAAAGCCGGAAGCTCTCTTGCGATCTGTTGTATGGAAACATTAAGCCCATTCCAACCCGAAGCATAATTGCCGACATTACGTTGGTAATTACCCATCTGTGCATCTATATCCTTTAATTGCTGGTTCAGCTTGCCAATATTGTTCAAGATATCCATACCTTTTGCCCCCTCACGTGCAGCTTGCGAAAGGTTATAATATTCCTTTTCCAGCTGAAGCATTGAAGCCTTCATCTCGTTATAGCTACCTGTTGTGGAAATCGCCACCTGTGCATGATTTCTCAATATAGCCGAATACTGTTTATTTTGCTCTGTCAGAGTGCGTAACTGTGACACTATAGCATCTCTCTTGGACTTGTATTCCTCTTCGCTGATAGCACCTGTCTTATACTCCTTCGATAAATCCCTAAGAGATGTTCTTAAGGCTGAAATTGTTTCTTTATTATCGCTTAATCTACTGTTCAATTCGGCGGCTTGTGCATCAAAAGCCTTTACCGTCTGACGGATTGAATCAAAATCAGCAGCAGTCATGGATATTTTCTTGGATGCCTCTTGGAATGAAACAGAAGCAGTTCCCGCATCCTGTGACACGTTTTTCAAGTCTTCGGAAGCACCTCTCAAATTTACTTTTACCTCCGTAATCTTGTCTGCCAAAGTATTCAATGGTTTGGTAAGAAGCTCTATCTTACGAGAAATATCGGTCAATAACTTTAATTGACCAGTCTGTAATTCAGACAATCTATTTTGAGAAGCATATAATTTGGTAATTGTAGCATTATAGCTGTTAACCTTAGACTGATATTCTTTTAGATTACCCGGCTTGAAATTTATACCCTCACTTAATTTTTTTGTGAAATCCGCATATTCGGAAGATGTGGTTTGAATATTATTCCTTATCTCTTCCAACTTCTTAACGATGTTAGGATCAATCGCATCTTTTATTTTAAATTCTACTCCCGCCATGGTCTTTTCGTAAATATTTGGCGATGTATGACTTCATACACCTTCTAAGAGCAAAGATAATGATAAATTCATTATTAGAAAGATAAGAAAATAAAAAAAAGGGAGAAGCAAAAACTTCTCCCCATAAGAACTTACCATCCAATTTGTTTGAACGGATCTATATCTATATATTCTTGATATATTTTAGGATCAGATCCGAATCTATAGGAAACAAGGAATCTTAATTTCGGGAAATCGTACTCATGTATCATATAAATACCGAACAAAGAAGTCATGTTTATTATTTTAGTGGAGAATTGAACTATGTCGGATGGAATGCTTATATTATCAGCTAAAGCCAATACGCGATTACTGCTATCAACAAGACTAGCCCCTAATACCTCAACCCCTTTGCTATTTTGAATAGTTCCAGCAAAAGACATCATAAGAGCATCTGAATTCTGATTTATAAGCTTAAATCCCCCTTGAGTTATGCATCTTTTTACAGTTATATTCACAATAGTGTGCAACAAGCTGTACCGGTCATATATATCTATTCTACTTGTGCCTTCATTGGAATTTGCGATCAAATATCCATCAACAATAGACACAACGCTTTCGTTGCTTGAGGTTATGAAAACATCTCCTAAATATGCGTTTTCCGGGATAGAACCAAATTTTATCTTTGTCTTATATCCAAATGTCCAATTTGTTTCAGATGACATTTGAGCTGTACCATCCATAAGCATGATTTGTCTCGCTTCAATCTTCACTGTAACGTTAATTGACGCACTTACATTTGCAAGTTTGCTCTTCGCTACAACCTTTGCCTCTCCGTTTCCAACAACTTTCAGCACTCCATTTGATACGGTGACTACATTCGTATTGCTAGAGGTCCATTCAAGATCTTTTTCTGTACATTCTACAGGATAGAATACAGGGGTTATGGTAAAGTCAGAATTACCATCAAGCACAATGTTTTCTCCTTCTTTAAATGTGATTTTTGAAGGAAGAATCCGGATTGACTTTTGCTTTACTGTATATTCAAAATACTTACCTTCTCCACTGAATACAATCTTTCCGACTCTTTCTGATCCAGTTTCATTCTTGGATAACATAAACTGGTATGATCTGTCAGACAAAGCTCGTCCTTTTGATGCGATAGTTATCCATTCAGGGGTATCTATGGAAGGATTATCTATATTCGTCTTTATATCTACTGTTATATTCTGCTTTTCACCGTCAAACTCGCCACATTCGTTTTCGGATATTATTCCTTTATTTTCTTTCTGGGTGATCTTTACCTTCGACATGGAAGAACCATCTTGACTTACAGCTGTTATAACTGTAGACCTGTCAGAATAGGTTGTATTTTCCTTTATGGTCAAACGTATATATGTCAGTTCGGAAGGGGAATCACTAGGTGGTGCTATATTAATCCAGTCTACACCATCAGAAAGAATTTCATAGTGACAATTAGCAGTAATATCTATGACATATCCATTGGATTCTGGACCTACTTCCAACTCGGATTTATCAAATTCCACATACTGATTATCTTCGTCTGATGAGCAGGAAAAAAACAATGGAAGGATTAGTGATAAAATAATAAATACTTTTTTCATATAGTTATAATAATTTGGTTGTTTACGGCAAAGTAATATACATTTAAAAACAATTCAAAGAATTATGGCATATTTGTTTGCAATTTAGAATTTGGATAAATAACAGAATCCATTAAAAAACTTGGTTGAGTTGCTATATAAAGAAACTTCTGCTATATTTGCGATACGAATACAATACTTATATATAGCGGTGATTGCCTTTTCCGACAACCTAAAAAAAACGAAATATCATGGACGTAAGATTGGAACTTAAGAGATGGAAGGCTGATTTTGCCTTGGCGAATACCAAAGAACAAAAATCGGAATATGACAAGCGGTTTAAAGCATTCCTTGCTTCATTGTCTTCGGTGGAAAGAAAAGAGCTCGCACAGGCGTATAGGGAAGGTGCGAAAGAGGCTATAGAAAAAGCTGCAAAAGTTTTACAGCCGTAAATCGAAACGATCTAATTAATACAACAAAGCCATGCCCCGGTCGTATCGGTTCATGGCTTTTGTTTTCATATCATATAATCATTTTATTATACTTTCGCAAATCAAACTTGCCTGTTGTCTTTCTGCCGGTGCACACGATCAGCTTTAAATGGCTGTTGGAATTGAGATTGGAATTGCAAATACGTTCAAATCTCTTATTACCGGCCTCCATCTCTTTAAGAAGATTTTCCAATTTTTCTAATGTTGTCATAGTCTTTTCGAATTATGTCGCGAACAGCAACGGTTATGGGTGTAAAAAGCACTCCCACTCAAAAAAGCGGGAAATACATTAAAATAATCAATATTGTTATTTATAGATGAAATTTATGGTGCATTGGCCGGCCGTACTGCTCTTGCCGAACAACTCGATGAAATATCTCTGGCCGTAAGGCGTGATAACGGCTTTCCTATTGATGAAAACACTACCACGCTGCTGCTCGGCTATACGCATTATACCCAATCGCATGGAACGCTGGGAAGGAAGATTGTAACGGGAGCCACGGTTCAACAGGTAGCCGCTCCAGCGAAGCCACTCAAAGAAAGAATTTTGACCCTTGCCGAAAAGACCGTTCTGTTTCAAAATATTAGCCATCTCGCCAATCGAGATGCAGTCCTCCGACTGCATGATGCAGTCGGCAAAAAAGGCTTTGGGCTGGAGTTTGGAATTTTGCTGCTCAAGACGCTTAATCTTTTCCTCTGCAATCTCTATACGTTTCTGCAAAATATGTTGGGATCGCATAAGAATGTAATCATCATTTTTTTAGTAACGACTCTCGCTTATTGAACTCGGAAATGAATTTTTCTTTGAACTCTCCAGCCTTTGCTCCCGTGTACCCCATAACAAGGAAGCTGAAACCATCTTTGGTCATTTCGTATGCAGTCTGTTCTCTATTTCGTGCATCCTTGTAGGTAATGCGCTCAAAATTGAGCTGATTAAAAGTTTCTGAACATGAGAGGTTCTCAATATCTCTCACTACATTTTTGTGTTCTTTCCCAAACACTTGTGCAACGATTAAAGAAGTTGTAACATCGTTGCCATTTCTGTTTTGAAATACTAATTCTGCCATTTTATTCGACGTTTTTGGCATTATAGACAGAAAAACGGCTGTCCTTTCCCGTTGTCGAACATACCTCAAAGGCAGTTGGGAGAGCATTAACTTCTCCACACGGGGGTAACAGCCGCAATATCTTTGTAGCAATAATGTACAAGCATAAAAAATGCCTGCTATGAGCAGACAGCCGTCTGCCTTTGAATATGTTCGACACCACAAAGATACAACTATTCATTAAACTACCAAACAAAAATCGTATTTTTTGAAAACAGCTTCGGAAATCTTATGTGTTTTAATTGTTGTTTCATTATCACAATGCAAATATACTACATTGTGATATAACAGCAAAATAAATCACAATGTATTTTTGCGTATTGTGATATATTTAACATTTAATCACAGATACGCGCTTTTTTGAAATCTTTTAGACTAAAGAAACCATCCGTAGGTGTGAACGCCACAACATACGCAGGGCATAGAAGTCGCAGATCGTTTCCTTTCTGCCACCTTATAGGGTTTCCCGATAATTTGAAATACAAAAAGAAAAGAGGGGAAAATCGTTTTATAGCAAAAAAGTTATGTTTTTATTTGACATATTATAGCAAAAACGCTATATTTGCGCTGTCTTAATAAACAAACGGTCTTTTAAATTATGAAGTACAATCAGTTTTTTGCGGAACTTACCGCAGTAGGCTGTTACGTTCTAAGGCACGGGGCAAACCATGATATTTGGTACAGCCCCAAAACAGGAAACAAGTTCGCGTTGTCAAGACACGGCAAACAAGAAGTACCAACCGGAATGGAACGTAAAGCAAGAAAGGTTCTTTTGGGGGAGTAATCCCCCATACCTTTTGCGCTTCATGACCGAAAGACTGTTTTTATTGAGGTAATGGGGTACGGTAATAGTGCCGTACTCCTATTTTAATGGAATGGATATGAAAGTAACTGTTATCATGGAAAAGGCGAGCGATGGATATTATTCATGCTTTGTCAAGGAAGATTTGCCAGGCTTCGGGTTGGCTGGATATGGAGATACGGCAGAAGCCGCCAAAGAGGATATGATGGAAGTATATGAGGAAATAAAGGAGATGCAGACAGAAGAAGGCAAGGAAGTGCCGGAACTGGAGTTCATCTACAAGTATGATATGCAATCCTTTTTCAACTATTTCTCGTTTCTGAATGTTACTAAAGTTGCAGAGCTAGCAGGTATAAACGCTTCATTAATGCGACAATATACCTCAGGTGTGGCGACAGCCGGACAAAAGCAATACGATAAAATACGGTTGGCGGTGGAACGTATATCTAAAGAACTTTCCGCAGCTACTTTTTAAAGATAGTGTACCGCTGTGAAGCGAGACCGTTTAATTAAGACGACAAAGCCCCGTTCCGATAGTGTCGGTTCGGGGTTTTATCCTATATTGATAAAATATCCGGATTCCTCTGATAATACACAAACAATGCTCTGTTTCTCTTATTTTAAAATTATAACCCCCGATATTTTTCTAACACAGACTTGAAAAACTGTTCCATTTCTCCGATTTTAAAAGTTTATCCAACCAACAAGCGAAAAGTTTCCTTACCTTTTGGCGTGAGCAACACTTGTTGGCCTGTATGCCCGTTATTCTCGTAATCCTTGATCTGAAACAGTGATGGCACGTGTTCCGCGTAAGGGCGCAATTGCTTCTTCTTGTCCCTGTACATGTATTTGTTCTCAAGCAGGTAATTAACAAAATCTTTCTCTTTAATCCCAATCTGTTTCGCTGTATCGCGTATATTGGTTAGGAGATTCCTATCTACAAGATTGTCGAAGTATTCAGCCTTCGGTTTCATTGACTTGTTCTCCAAGGACAACATTTCGTTAGCCTCAACAACAACTACCAACTCTTTCAATGCTTCAAGGTAGGTTTTAGGCAATGCCTGCTTTACGGAATATTCACCTGTCTTGCGGATGGAAGGCAATACCTCTCCACACACCCATTTACGGAAAACTTTTGCTTGAGGTTTTCGACTATCGAGAATAACGTCATACAAACCATTTTCATTAATAAAGTTTGCTTTTTGCGCTCTTCCTAAATTGTCCGTGATGGGGTGGATAGTAACAACCCCATCCTCTAATCTCTTCACAACTTGACTTGGGTCGAGTTCCAATACTTTGCAAATATCAGCCAAACAGAATAATGGATCTTCGCTTGTACCAGCTACACGAACCTCACCAAAAGCCTCATTCTTGAAAATCTGAATGTCATTCATACAATCTTCGTAGTGTGTCCTTTCACACACAGGAATATAAAAAAAAAAGCACCGAACGCTTGAGTATCTTTCGGCACTGTTTATATATTCCCAACTCTATGGAAATACTTAATATCTTATACGCGCTCACTCAAGCTGTATCGCCGCTACAAATTTACTAAATAGATTGCGCACTTAAACAAAAAAAAATAATTCAATATTTACATTGGAAGAACATCCGGATGCCTCTGATAATATACCTTCGTCAACGCCTGCTTTAATTCCTTATAGTTCTTGATAAAACCTAGCTCAATCCACTGGGATATCTGTTGTTCCAGCTCGTACATCTCACGTATCTTGGCCTCATCACCTACTTTGTTGCGTATCTCAGATTCATGTTTTCCATATACTATGATATTGAGTGATTTTGCCAAATCACTAACTTTTTGCTTAAATACCTTCTTTGGAAGGATAGAAGAAACAGCCGCACACATTCTAGGATATGCATCACCGGCAAGATTTCGGAATTTAATCATTTCATCATATACAAATTTGAGAACATCATATTTAAATGATGGATTTATCCACATTGCAAAATCAATAAAAAGTAGTGGATGCATCCATGTGCCCGCATTATCACCTTTATTAGCCCTTGATTTATGATAAGGGTAATTACCCCTATCATAATTTTCCCTTTTCATTATAGTGTAAATAAACTCTTTAGTAGAACACAAATCGAAGTAGTCATTAACTTCTTTCCTCATACCTTTTAATTGATTCCACTGTTTTAATAATTCTGTTGCATTGAAAAACGCATCTTTCGTTCTCTGAATTACTTTAAAATCACCCATTGGCCGAACCATGATTTGATTCGTTTTCATGTCTTTTCGTTCACAAGATGTTCCGTACACCTTAATACGGGATATAAAAAATGCGGCAACCGATATAGAGGAGTCGGTCACCGCATCATATCCATTACTCTTAATGAATATATAATATCTTTCTATGCGAGACCTCTATCTATCGCTTCCGCTAAATTAATAAACAATACGCCACTCTCCAAATAATAGATTGAAAAATTATAAATACCCTAATATATTTATAACCAGAATGTAATTTAGAAAGATATCTAAATTAATATCTAATTGACAGTCTTGTTTTTAGATTATAAATTAAATATCTATTTTTGCACAAAACATTTGCTGCAAACAAACCGTTCTCAATTATAAAGGAATGAAGTAAGAGTATGATAGACTTGGAAAAACAAAAGATAATAGAAGTGGTACTTTATATCCTCAACAAGGCTGGGGGTATGGATTATTATCATCTGTTTAAGATACTTTACTTCGCCAATCAGCGTAGTTTGGTTGAATGGGGACAGTTGATGATAAGCGACAAATTCTGCGCTCTTCCCCATGGTCCGGTTCCTACGGAACTGTATAATGCCATAAAAGGTCAAAGAAGCGTCATCCCCAACATGAAAAATGATATAAATGTTGTGGATTATTATCTGTTGCCCAAACGGGATTCTGACAAGGACTATTTGTCCGATTATGATATGGAGGTTTTGGACGAATGCATTTCCAAATACAGTAAGATGAGTTTCGCGGAACTGGAAAGAACTTCTCATACAGCTTGTTGGGAAAAAGCCAGATCCAGAAAGGGGAATCATGTAATCTATCCGGGAGATATTGCCCGTGACGGAGGCGCCAGTGAGCAACTGATTGAATATATCAATGATTCAATAGAGTTTAATGAAGCCTTCGGAAATTAAGATCGGTGATGTCTTCCGTATTACCATGAACAAAGCCAACGGCATAACTCCCAAACCGGGGGATAACAGCCGTGACAAATTCTTTGTAGTTCTTGGCTTTGATGAAAACGGAAATGTTTATGGTGGCGTTATCTTCAATTCCTATATCAACATAAACCTGCCTCCTTTTATACAAGCCATGCAGCATTTAGTAAAAGGGGGTGATTATGAATTTCTTTCGCATGACAGTTATATAGATTGCTCCTCAATCAAGACAGTGAAAAAGGCCAAACTCCTTAAAAGTAACAGTTTAGGCAGATTGAGCACGGATGATGTGTCTAAGGTATGTGAGAAGATTAGGAGCAATACCCGGATCAGTAAGATTGAATTAAGAAAATTCGGGCTTTTATAATTGGGATTTTTTTCAAGAAACACTTATATTTTTTTTAATAAAGTACTAATATGGCCGAAAAAAGACAAAGTTACACAGAGGAAGAATTGAATGAAATGATTGCATGGTTTAATGATCATGCTAGCCAACTCCCCCAAACAATGCAAATTAATAAATCCGCGTTCACTCCCGATTTAGCCCTTACTATCGAAAGCTGCATCATGCAGGCGAAACAAAATTTAGGGAATTACAAAATGGAAGGATCATTCTTGCTTCTAAGGCAAATAAGAGCCAATATTGAAAAATGATAAAGACTATCCAACTTTACATAAATAGCGGTAATCTTTCCAGATGTCCGCTATAATTTTACGGAAATATGAATTCAACAAACTCACCCGACCAGTTTTCACCTTCACGACAGAACTTATACACATCTCCAACCTTATATAATATATAAACACATTCATCCATGAATGCCGCCTTCTCAGCAACAGAACGCATGTGATCCATCTCCATCATCAATCTATTTCCCTGACACAGACAATTTTTCATAATCCGCAGTACTTAATGAAGTCATCAATCTGAGGCATTGCGTAATATGTTATATAATGTTTTACCGCTCTGTTACTCATCTTGTATATCTTACTCGTGTACTTCCTCTCAATATCAGATGAAAAAGAAAGCCCATTACTTGTAACCATAACACCGTCCTTAACAGGTATTGCTGTTATAGAATCGTAAAAATCACCTCTGATAATAAGATTCGGTGTGTCCATCGCACGTGGACGGAATCCAAGAAAAGAAGCGGCAGGCGGCTGTATCTTTCTCTTCCATTTCATGTAACCTATCGCATGAGACTTCCAGTTCTTCCCATAAACCTCCTTGAAATACGGATCCTGTGAATACTTCGGAGTAAGACGCTCCTCATCACCGTTCACACCCGAATACAACTGTTCACGGGCAAACTCCTCTATAAGATCCGTTTCTCCTTGCAACTGGCTTACTAGCACATCCTCCAACCCGTCAGCCAGTTTCTTCCACGATTTTGAATATTCTTCCAATGTCATACACAAAACGGGGGATCAATCTCCCCCGCCTCCTGAATTACCTTTATTGACAATTCTGTTATATACTGAAACCAGCCTTGATTTACGTCTCTCCCTAGAAATGTCCTTCCAGAACACATCTATATTCTGAGCGACAAACTCGTCCAGCGAAAGTTTGACCACCTCGGAATCGATAAATGTAACTCCATTCACCCTCATCATGTCCACTGTTCAATTCCGATAATCCCATTAGTCTGCAATACGGAAGGGCTCTTCAATACCGGAGTTCCTCCTGTAGCCTTAAGAGTCCCGTCACTGTATTCAAGGGCGGTTACCCCGGATACGACTGTTGTAGCCTTCTCCGCAAGCGCGGCACCATAATACGCGGTAAGATCTGTACGGTCGTAATGATCCACTAGTTTGTATGTGTTCTCCGGAGAGGACATCTTCACAAATTCCACATAATTCAACCCCTTAAGAACGTTCTCCAGATTGATTGACGCCTGTTTTATCGACATGTTTTTCATCATCTTCTCCGTATCCGAATACATCGCGTTGAATGCAAGGTACGCCTTCTGACCGCTGGAGTCATAAGTCTGTCCGGTAGGGTAAACCCCAGACAGTTCAAATCCAGCCAATTCATCCGTTCCGTCATCCTCCCCGTAAATCACGTTATTCTTGTCAAACACGTACATATCAAACAGCGTGTCCTTGTTGGCAACAAGATTCGCCTGCAATGCAAGATTGAACTTGCGTAATGTGAATGTATCCGTTCTTGCCGAATACCCTGTAATTTCCGAACCGGCATAACCGTTCTCCGATGTGCTCGCCTCCCCACCGTTCACGGCGTATTCTGAAAACCCTGTAATAGGATAGATCCTGTCCGGATAATCAGCGTGACAGGCCTCTTCCAAAGCGTCAGCCGTCAGTTCTTTTGGTAGTTTCTTACCGTGGATAACCAAAACAACACCCGCAACCTTGTCCGGCTGCAACGGGCAGTAGCTCATCCCGGTATTAAAACCGGAAGTGCTTCCGCACTCTCTAATATCTGTTCGCATAACAATTCTGATTTTTAACCGTTAATTCCAAATTCTTTATCTCAATAGCGTCAATCTTCTCATCCAATTCCTTACCGTCAACATCAAACGACCCTCTCCGGCCGAATGAATAGTTCTCGGTATAGGAATGGACGGGATTTCCATACCCGAAATCAAATTTACCACATTCCTTTACAGATCTTATGAACGCTTCATACAGAGGACGTAATATTCCCTTAAATGATATCTCAAGACGCTGTTCATTTGTGTAATCCCGGCTTGTGTTTACCGCAATTATAAGAGAAACATCCGCCTTGCAATAGTAATCATCGCTGTCCTTCATCTCCTCTACCGGAACATACAACCCGATCAGTGGGAAACGCGAAACGGCCGTGTCAGGACATGCCTTCAATACCCTGATCTGCTCACGTATATATGAACTGTCTCCGAATACGAAGTTTACATTATTGCCAGTCTTCCTGGAAGCCTCAACAACAACATCCCTTATCAATTCTATAATCATAATCCGAATATATTAATCTTACTAAGCAGAAACACCTCATAGCTCCATTCCGGATATTCATTCCTGTTTGAGTCAATCCAGTGAAACAGGGCGTCGTTCATTGAAACCATGTCATTCCATGCACACACCATCTTTAACTCCGGTGATACAAGCGTCCCTTCGTCCGCATCCTTCTTGACTCCAGTCGCTGTCGCATCAGACTGATGGTCCCTCAAATAATGGAAATAGACATAATTGGCAATAGGAGATCTCTTCATGGCAAATTCCCCCTCCTTTAGCTCGATTACAAGTTTCCCCTTGAGAGCGTCCCACTTCTCTTCTCCGGACCCACCCGATCTCAGGTATTCACAAAAAGGATTATACATCTCTCCAAGGGCGAACTCCAAATATTCATCCTCGTATCTTGCTATATATGCAGACAGGTCGTATAACACCGCATTATTTGTCGGACCTGCCGTCACTCCCGGCAATGGAAGCCCGGAAATCCTCAGTTCACCACTTTGGAAAAATGTATAATCTATTATCATATCATGCCTCCTTCTTGTCTCTTAAAGGTTCTCTCTTCTCTCTCTGTGCCAAGTAATCCGATTTTTCCTGCGGCATATCCTCGCACGCAATGGATACAAGACCCATTTCCTCACGGATTCTGTTCTCTTGAACTATATTGTCCACAGTCCGTGCGTCACCTTCGATTATAACCTTTTTTTTCATATCACGAAGCTTTCTTGATTGCGGTAAGAAGATCGCTCATAGCACCGTATGTGAATGCGTAAGGGTTATATACAGGCATCTGCACCTCTTCCTGCGCGATAAGTACCACTGAATTTCTCAATTTTGTCTCAACATCCTCGGCGAATTCAATCGACAATGCGGACCAGTCAACCAATGACGCCCCGTTTGTCATATCTCCCGCAAAATAGTACCCCGGATTAATCTTGGTTGTCTCGATGATCGGACGGCCCGCGATATACTTCACCCCATTCACCGTAGTGACAAGATTCAACGATCTTCCCGATGTGTCCTTCGCTGTCTCCGCCTCAAACACAGTGGACGGATTCAGTGCAATGAATGATGGAGTGTACTCCCCATACGTCATAATCGCAAACAATGCGGCTACCGCATCACCTATATTGGGCGACACTACCGAATTGAACAGTCCGTTCTTGACTGTGAATGTAACTGACGCCGCGTCCGCTACAGCCTTGTACGCCATATCAATCACAATCTTGCGGTCATTAACCTTATGGACGGTGAAAGTATTCTTCATCTCAGTCACAGATGTCCCGTCAAATGTGATCTTCTGTCCTTCAATGATCTCATCGAACGGCTTCGAGAATTCTACGACCGACTGTTTCCCGCTGTTGTAGGTTGATACCGATTTCACATCTCCGGCCGAGCCTGTAACCACCGTACCGCTGACCAAATCAGAAGCACTCTTAATGTCAGGATAATTGGCAATACCCTTCAAGTTGTCACCCTGTCCGTCCCCGAACATGATCTGGAAGTCCTCCGCCATTCTTACCCATGATGCGATACGGTTAAGCAACCATGAGCGGACATAAATACGTGAGCGGAGCAGTCTCTTGCTCAAAGGCACATAGGTACCGATCCGGCATACCCCTACAGTCTCCTCCTTGATCTTGAATGATGATTCCGGAAGACGTCCGTTTTCCGAAACGGCGGCTGCATTTCTGTCCAGATCATAAATCTGGGCGAATGTGATTGTCGGAAATTGCGGGTCACCCTGATCAACCGTCATTATATCACGAAGATGCGCACCCTCATTTACCTTGGACACAACTACATTACTCTGTCTGGTAATCAGTTTGTCGCCGGAGTAATTGCCCGTCATGCTCACAGGAGAAACAACATCCTTCAGATCAATATTGAACTGTCCTGTGCTCTTTACTTTTCCGTCAACAAAATCCTTGTACTTCTCACTGTTCATGAATTCATCGATCTTGTCTGCCAGCCTGTTTCTTCCACCAAGGTTGAATCCCTTCTGTTTCAGACCCTCAATCTCATTTGACAGGTTCTTGATCACCTCCTTGAACTCACCAAGCTCTTTCAGCGCGATACCAAACTTCCCATCCTCGTTCAGATCCTTCAATACAGTTTCAAACCCCTGCATTTTTTCGTCAAATGCTTTCTGGTCAACAATACCCTTCAACAATTCAGCTACCGTCTGGTTCACATTCTTCTGAATGGTTCCAAGTGTCTGTTTTTCCTCCAGCGTCAATTCGTTCTCGCTCTTGGCGAAATGAATAAAATTTCTTTCTCCGTTCATAATAATATATTTAAATTAAATTACCGAGACTCTTCAAAGAGAAAGTGCTTCCGCGGCTTCCTTCCTTGCGAGTGCCCTCCGGCGGCTCGTTATTCTTGTTCGACATGCTTCTGTATATCCTTGAATAGCACTTCGGACATCTCACGTATGATGATATGTTCTCCAGCGATTTATTCGAGTTAATTATATTCATAACCTGCTCCTGTATCTCCGGCTTCAGCTTGTTCATCTCCTGTGCGACAACATCCTCAGCCATCCATCTTGCGTAATCACCCGCACTTTCAAGCACCTGACTCTCCAATGTGTACTCGGGGACAGAATCGTAATCAAACGCCAGCCCGCAATGCTGGCATGTCACTATCTCCTTACCCGACAACGCTTTCTCAATCAAACCTAAATTCATATCCAACTCCTTTAATTTTTCGTCCGAATATCTCATACTTAGAGCTTTTTTCAAAAACTCGATATGATCCCTTACAGTATCTCCGTCCATATTCTTTATGTCAATCAGGAATGTCTGAGGGTTCGCCCCCCATGACGACAATGTGGAATATTCCCACAAGGCCCATTCCTTGACTATCCTCTTATCCTTATCGTCGCGCTTAACCGCCCTTACACCGATAGAGTGCTCCAGTGTCTTCCCATACTCCGCGTACAACTTATAATCCTCAAGAACATCACGACCGATCTGCTTTTTAAGATTTATCGCTCCGGTCATTACCAGATTCCCATCCATCTCCTTCCCCTCTATCGGGCAACCTAGAAGTACCGTCCTGTCGTGGTTGTACAGCCATTTAACACGGGGAAAATTCTCTTTCAGCGTCTTGTTGAAAGAACCCTTTGCCGAAATATCCCCATCGGAATCCTCAATCCCGATCCCATTCACAGCCACCGTCACAATGCCCTTCTCGTCAACATCGTTCGTTCTGGTCTTGCAAGTTATATCTCTAAATTGTTCCATTTTTATAGTTTTTTGAATTCCCGATCAATCCCAAATCTCTCAACCTCCCGATCTCATCGTTGTCCATCTCCAAGACCAGCTTGTTATATATCGGACTGTCAATAGCCGACTCGCCTATCTGCGCACGCCAGTCGTTCAGCGTTATCACCCCTCCGAGAAACTCATCCCTGCACTTTCTTGACGTGATCTCCATAGTCTCCTGACGTTCCTTGTTCCCGGCCTGCAACACATCAACATCACTATAATCCACATCCAGATACATTCCGCTCCTGTCGAGTCCAAGAAATTGTGTCATATCCCTCACAAACGCCTTCGCCTCCGGTATTACAATGTTACTGTACACGCCTCTCTCCGAACTGGCCTGATTGTCGTATGTGCTGGCCTCCTTTCTCGGAACAAGCATGGATGGTATCGAGTATGCACCGGCTATGTTTATCGCGTCGACAAGCGTCTCGTCAAACGGCTGCAATTCCTGAATACTCATGCTTGTCTTTATAAATCCTACATCATCTTTCATTATGGCCACAGGGGATTTCCTTGAATCACCTACCCCGTATGCGTCATTATACTCTTTTCTTATCTCCTCCTTTTCATTCGGCTTCAACGGTACGGAGCCGGCATCATCCTTCTTTCTGCTGACAATTATGCCCAACGCGCCACGTTTTGTATATATTATATTCCTCGCCTCATATACCGGTATCAGATTCGATATAGGCTTCAACTGGGACACCAGCCTGCTCTTTCCCTCCATGTAATTCCCGGAAGAGTCTATATTCATCTCCTTCACATGCAGGATGTTTCCCGGATCTATCATATCCACAACCCCGCCAAACGTCAGCTGGTAGCATTCTATAAGATCATCTCTCCCTGCGACCGAAAACAACGGAGCCGGTCGTCTCGCCCTCACTTCCACACAGTCCGATGGGAGCACCCAGTAATTGTCACACCACTTCCACAACTCCTTTCCTCTTAAAGAAGAAGGCACAGCCGCCTTTATAAACGAGTTCCCCGTAACAAACTTATACGCGAAGTGTGACGTTACGAATTCAGAGAAAGTCTGTAACGGATTCGGACGCGTAAGGAATTGGTTCATCTCCTCATTATTCCAGATTACAGAATCATCCTTCTGAGATTTCAGCATGAAATTACCTTTCAATATCTTATCTATGATGAATCTTACCGGGAACGACACCTCCGGAAGAGTTTCAAACAATGTGATGAAGTTGCTTGAAGCTACATACGGCGTAGCTATGTCATAAACAGAACCGACATCATATCCCGTAATGTTACCAGCCTCATCACGGAGCAGATTCTTTGACTTACTCCCGAAAGACAATGAAAAATTCTTTGTATGGAACTCCAGCTTCATATTCTCAATAAAAAAGGCACTAACCGGACGTCACGGTTATTGCCTTCAGGTTTTTACGTTCTTAATCATGCAGGCTGCTTCTTCACAACCTAAAGACAACTGTCTATGCAAAAATAGGATATATAATACTTATAAACAAATAAACTAGTACTTATTTTTAATTATTCTAATTTAAATTATGCAAATTCATATCGCCTTCCCGAATATGACGCCAACGAAGCCAGCGCATTCATCGCCGCACACGTATCTTCCCCGGAGTAATCCAGCACATCATCCATAAATTCAGCATATTGCTGCAAACTTTCGTAATCAGATCTGAAACGAATCTTTGACTTGATAAATCCCTCCTGTGATGATATCCTACCCAAGTTATCACCCTTGCTTCTTATGATCCTCACATCGTAAACCTCACGAAGACTTTGACCTACATGGAAAAAATCACGTCCGCTCTCGAATACGACAGCGCATTCTTTCGAAAAACTTTCAATCCCGTCCTTCATGATATTCTCATCAAAATCCGGAAGGTATGTCACATCTTCTATATCTATATACTCATGTATCATACAATACAATATCACAAACCGCCCTTCGTTATCCGGCATGATATATACCAGCTTGTCGCCATTCTTTTTTTTGCTAAAATCAAAATACTTCATATCGTCATCCTCCTGTTTAATTTTGCTTCTCTTCCTCTTTAACGAAAATCTTGTGTATTTGTCCTTAAAAACCCATACGGAAACATATCGAAGGCAATCGACCAAATGCCCGTATTTTTCGTAAGACTGCCCCGTAACCTTATCCTTCACCCTTGTCTTCAATATACCGCCATTAACGTCTTTCTTTGCGTTATTGTAATCCACGATCGAGTTCTTGCACCCGTCATCCACGGAGAACGACATCCCCGATCCTCCGGCAAGCATGTAGTTCACAAACTCACCGGACATTGGTACGGACGGATTTGAATCCGGTATCCTTTCCTCAACATGGTAAGCACTTTCAAGACCTTCAACGAATTTATCCAGAAACGACCTCTTGTCATCGTCGATAGTGTTCCCATTTCTTGTGGACGCATCCCCGTACAGATACAGCATATCATTATATCTTATCGATTTCAGATAATCAACAGCCATCCGTGCAGCTTGTGTAACCGTATTGAACGGATCGCCGGCGCATATCTCATTAAACTGCCTTAGATCGCTTCCGTCCATTTGAAAAAATGATATTGAAATATAAGGCAGTACGTTATTGTCGATTGATATGTGTACCGGTAACCCCTTTATATATTGTGTCGTTTTTATATTCTTGTTTGAATCGAAAGCGTACAGAAACTCTCCTCCCGTCTTGATGCTTCCCCATTCACCAAGCGCATACACCCTGTAATAGTTGTAATCATGATCCTTGTACCATTGGTAGTTTGATATGGTCTGCCTGTCGTAATATCCATACTTCCCGTCCGGTGACCCTACAACCCAGAAGTTGTTTTTGTATGAAGAATGCAACTCCACCGTATCTGACGGGTATCTCTCCATCTTCCCAGTTCGTTCATTGGCTATCATTCTAGGTTTATTGGTCCTCTTACCAAGAATCCTGCTATACTCTTTCGGCAAAAACTTTCTCGTTACCGGATGTCTGACTTTCCTGAACAGATCATTCGGCTTTTTATCCCATTCGTATGTGTCAAGAATCTTTGTTTTTATCCACGAATCTTCCGACACCGGATTGAAGTTACATATAATCTGTAACCCCTCCTTCCCTCTAAGACGGAAACGGATCTGTGTGAAATCCTCGTATTCAAACTCGGTTGCCTCTTCCATAACTATCCATCTATATCCAGTGATGGATTTTATTTTTTCCGGATCGTCAAGTCCTGTAAAGTCGATCTTACAACCATTCATGCAGGTTATATTATTTTCCTTTGGCGAGAAGAACCGGCTCAATTGCAGAACCCTCATCTGGGTCTTAAATTCTTCATACACCGTATTCTTCAGACTTGCACCCACTTTTCTCACAATCAGAGCGGACCCGTCACCGGATAATACAGACAACAACACGGCCTGTGTCGTAGATACAGACTTCCCCGATGAAGATCCTCCTCTGTTTATAATATACCGGATATCCTTGTCATGCATCGCCTCACGGATATGCCAGAACAGTGGATTGAACAATTTATATGAGAATACCATCTCTATCATTTCTCGTCCCCTATTATCATCCTAACATTCGTACTGACATCACTCTTCACAGGGGCATCCCAACCAAGCATCCTGCTTATCTGTGTAATTGCGGCTATCTTGCTATACAGGCGTATCTCAATACCATACTGGGTGTTTTTTATTGACTGTATACACATGCGTACCGATTTCGGAACGTCCTTTATGGATTTAACTATGTATCTATCTTTCCCGGTTGACACTATATCTATGGGATCCACATTCACCACACCCGCCAGAAAACGAAGGGCGTCATCTTTCTTCATGTCAAACCTCTCGCAAGCCTCATCACGCAACTCATTCATCCTACATAGCACATCCGGATTCTTCAAAAGCTCGAATGCCCTCTTCTGTACAACACCGTCCTTCCAGCTCACACTGCATGGATACGCCTTCCTGTACGCCTCTGACGCATTGCCAGTCTCTATATAATAGTGGCAAAAATTCTCCCTGTTTATTACAAGTTTTTTTTTCATAAAAGTCTTTTCGTCCGAACAGAACGCACCGCACTCCTTCATACGGTATCATTATACCTCAAAAATACACAAATTATAAATAAAAACAAAACCGGTCATTTAATTCATATACCCTAAATATACCCTAATCCTTTCTACAGACATTACTTTTCTTGCAAAGCACCAGATTTTCCACCTCCTCTGTTTTAATCTCTGTTACTTTACCACGACTGACAAAACATTCGTGTGTTTCATCCAAATCTAACATGATGCAGTAGCAATCATATAAATTGTTTATACACGGCTCCTTTAAAGAGCATTCACTACATGATCCTTCTGATGGTTCGTGCAGTATTCCATCTATTATTATTCCATTCTTTACTTCCATAATTAATCTCCTTAATCTTTAGGTTTAACTACGATAACTTGTATCTCAAAAGGATTCTTGATTTGTTCTCTAGGGATTTTTTGTATAGCTCTTACAGTATCAATTATTTGATCAGATAGTTCTTTGTTATCCATATTAATCTCCTTTCTCTTTAATCCGTTCAAGTACATCCTTGTTGGCTTCTAGTATATCATCAAAAGAAGGGATAGGCATCCACATGTCACACTCGTAGTCGTTCCAATCCTCAAATTCAAATCCTCCGTCTGTCGCAACGTATGGCGATCTCCCAGGTGAAACAACGATATAGCCACTAACAATCGCTCCATTTGATACCATTCTGCAAAGGACAAGCTTATTTGGCTCAGGCAACCGTTCCTTAACACTTATCCAAGGAGATTGCTTGGATTGCCACTCGGCACCTTGAACGAAATTCATCTCTCCAAACTTTGCCAAATCTTTACCAAACAAAGTTCTGTCAACTGTCCTGTGATTAAACAGGATATTTTCTCTTGCTGCTTCTTTTACTGTCTGTTTCATATCTATATCGTTTTGAATTATACAAATAGTGATTGCTGAATACGCGATAACACCAATTTATTCGCATCAGCGAAAAACTTTTTTTTTAATCTCGAATCCGTATGCCTTGCGTCCCAACTGTGCAGCAGCTAATAAGGTGGAACCGCTTCCAGCGCACGGGTCGATAACGACATCACCTTTATCAGTGAAGATTTCTATCATCCTCCGAAGAAGTGGAACCGGTTTCTGTGTTGGATGTACTTTGGGTGTATCAGAATCTCTTACCCAATCAAAGCAGTTGAATATCATCCGACCATCATTGTTGAACTTCGGAAGTTTTTCACGATAAAGAAGTAAACCGTACTCACAGTTACCTACTACTTTCATGTTTGCTTTTAATACCTGCGCGGAGAAATCTTTCCGGAATACAAGATTGATGTAATTATTTAACCCATATCTCTTTCCTAATTCAATGTATCGGAATTGATCTTCAAATTCACAGAAGATTATCATACAAGGAGCCTTACCTTTATCCTTTGGCTCTTTTACAAGCATCTGGCTACAAAAGTGCATAAACTCTGCCGGGCGAAAATCCTTATCAGTATCAAAGAATTCTTTACCCGCTTTATCGCTTTCTCCATTCTTATTATCACCATCCACATACCATGAAGGATTAGAGGCATAAGCATTATTTCCTAAATTGTAGGGAACATCGGCTATAATTAGTTGAGCTTTAGGAATGCCGTAGACTTTATAGTTCTGAAAATGATCGTTGAATAATTCTATATCTTTCATATCTTTCTTATTTTGAATTATTTTTTTATAACTACCGCCATTGTACTAATAGAAGTGCCACTCTCTTTAAACTCCCCCGCGCTGATTTCAAACACTTCTCCATGTACTTCTTTCAGCCAGTTACGGAAATCAATACATTTCTTTTCCGAAGCTAATTTCCAGTGTTGGCTGGTTATTGCCACAAGCGTGCCGCCTTCTTCCAATCGATCATACATAAGCCTGACATGCTCTATATCCTGATTACCGGAAAACGGAGGATTTGCAATAATCTTAGTGTAACTACCTACACTGTCTTTGGTAAAGTCTTCATCAAGCAATATTACGTTGTTAAGGGTGTGAAGAAATTCTCTGTTTTCCGGCATCAGCTCATAACACTCAACCATCACAGAAGGACAAGCTCGGTGAATTGCTTTAATAAGCGCGCCACGCCCGGCACTTGGCTCCAGTACCGTATCATCCTCATGTATCCCTCCGGCAAGCATAACCAGCCAGTCGGCAACATCGGCCGGAGTCTCAAAAAACTGGTATTCCTGTTGAAGGTTACACCGCTTACCTTCTTTCAAAATGGAAAACACACGTTCCGGATTAAACGGAAATGTGAAACCCTGTATCTTCCCACCTTGCCATGAGCCTCCGGCTTCTTCTATCCACTTCTTTGCTTCGGCATAAGATTTTTTATTAAATTGAACTTGAGGAAGTTTGAGAATATTGTTCTCAAGAGTACAATGTTTCAGTATTTCTTCCACATTCCATTTTTTGCCTTCGTCAGCCTGTTTCTTCTTTTCCCCAACCGGAGCGTCAGGTGCTAACAGTGAGGATATTTTTTGAACGACGATGTTGCTTGCGTCCATGAAGGCACTGACGCAAGATATCGCTTCTATCAAAAAATCAGTGTCAACACACCCGGTATCGTCATAGATGTCTATCCCTTCGGTCATGGATGACAGTTCATTGAGCTGCGCAACACTACCATGTAACGTTTCGATTAAAATCTTTTTTTTGTTCGTCATAACTCTTTTGTAAATAAATTCTTGTTGTGTCTACACTCCCATGACCTAAAAGGTCAGCCAGTTGAATAACATCTTTGTTTTTTTTCAGGAACATTTTAGCGAAAAAATGTCGGAAGGCATGCGCGTGCATTTTTTTTGAATCGATACCACAATGTTTTCCCCATGCTTTCAAGTGCTGGGAAAAGCCCCGCTGTGTGATCGGACCGAATCTCCCTACCGCAAAAATCCCGGTTTTACCATGTTCCTTAGCGTAAACCTTCGCTTCCTGCTGTAATTGCTTTTGGAAGAAAAAACGTCTGTACTTGTTACCTTTACCTTTCAATGTAACCTCACCACTAATTATATCCTCCCATGTAAATCGTTGAAATTCCGACAGACGGGCGCCCGTTGTACCCAATACCTTAATAAAGAAATAGTAATCCTTATTATTTTTTTTCTTGAGATATTCCAACAGCCGGTTATATTCCTCTTCGGTCGGCACATTGTTCACATCAAGCTTGCGCTTTATTTTGGGACGATTCAGCTCTATAGGCTTCTTCATCCATCTAGAAAATCTTTCTATTGCTGTAATCCGCAAACGGATGGTAGCGGGAGATAATTTTTCTTCTTCAAGACTTTTTATAAACCTCCTGCAATTATCCATGTTTACCTCATTGGCATACTCGAAAAACTTCTTCATTGATGTGTAATATATATAAACTGTATGAGAAGAGTAATCATTGTTGTCAGTCAGCCATATAATGAAATCATTAAGTTGTTTCTTGTTCTTATCCGAAATGACATCAAGTTTTTCCAAAGGTTTCACCGCCTTTTCCCTTTTTCCATATCCGATGTTGAGATAGGATAATAGATCGCATATAGCTGAACACATTAATGAATGACGCACCATGACATCTGCATTTTCACGCTTGTAATTCAAATAACCACGGCGGTTCACTTCTTTAGTCATCTCTAAAAAATCCGTGACATGCTTGATATATTTCCCGACAGTATCATAAGTCCTGCCTGTTGTGTATAAGTAAGAAATATAATCAGTTAATATCTTCTGCCTGTCATTATTCATAATCTTGTTTAATTAAATTATACCAATCATTGCTATCTTCAAAAAAACATCTGTATCCATTAGCCGTATGTTTGCCTCTCACTTTCCGACATATAGCACTGATCAAAGAAGGAGCCACGCCAATCATCTTACCAGCCATTTGTATCGAAGGGAATACTCCACATAATTTCTCATCCTTTATCAAAACAACGCTCTTTTTATTCATGCCTGCACCAGTCTTATGCCAAGACCCACGTCCTTTAGACAGATTTTTTATACTTCTGGCCTTGGAGCGTTTTGAATGATAAACCATTTTACGACCCTTGTTGTGAGAAACACAACCCTTTAAAAATCGTCCGGTAATAAAGTCTCTCTCAAATCGCTCAGGCGGTATATGTAATTCACTAATATCTTCTTGGTTATTAGTTAATTAATATCACTTCCTACAAATGCCGCTATGGTATCAAATTCATTCTTTGTATACTCATAGCCGTTAATGATTATAATTTCATTCATTTCTATACCGTTATTAGTCAATTACCAATCTCCACCATCATTTAATATGCCATCAATAGTAGTTACACTATTTTCAATATTGCTACCTCCATATTGCGTAAATTCCGGTGTAGGATTATTGTCTGTATCTCCATGCATCATTACATGAAGCGAACCACTGGCTGAATACAGCCAAAGACGCTTACCATCCTTTTCCCACTTTTTTGCAAGTCGTTTCAGAGAGTCAATCAACTTACATTCTTCGGGAGTACATTCTATCCCAGCTTCTGTTTGATATTTGCTCATATCTATATCGTTTTGAACCATTTTCTGATGTCAGGTAAATGGTAATTATTCGCAATTAAATTCTAATTTCTCTATCAGTTAACTGTTAATCAACTTCCACTAACTCACCGTTTTCCAGTCTATACCATGTATCAGCCTTGACAACCTCACCATCAACTACTACAGCCTTCCAATCAACAATATCATACGTATCATCCCTTTCCTCAGCTATGACCAAAATTGCACCTATTCCGCCTTTTACCTGAACATTTTTTCCTCTTGCTACTGACAAACCATTAGATCCTGTTGAAGCCTTTCCTCTTGCCGTGGCAGCACCATAATTACCAGCCGTGGCAGCACCACTATCACCAGCCGTGGCAGCACCTCTATCACCAGCCGTGGCAGCACCTCTATAACCAGCCGTGGCAGCACCTCTATAACCAGCCGTGGCAGCACCATAATTACCAGCCGTGGCAGCACCATAATTACCAGCCGTGGCAGCACCTCTATAACCAGCCGTGGCAGCACCTCTATAACCAGCC
>ERZ1034917.211-NODE-211-length-56571-cov-14.527125_pt1 | contig 56571 bp, 45 predicted proteins | sample MGYA00520605_ERZ1034917 | MGnify/ENA primary metagenome ERZ1034917 (study PRJEB33766, sample SAMN09781784) | gut metagenome | biome: gut microbiome | host: Homo sapiens | place: Madagascar | study: EMG produced TPA metagenomics assembly of the PRJNA485056 data... | reverse complement strand
ATCCGCTTTTACAATTTGAACGGATTTTTTGTTAAAAAACTTGCACACGGCGTTAATGTGGAAAAAATCGCCCGGGGGCTTGATAAAACCGGAACCCGAGTCTATATTACCAACGTAAATTAATAGGTAGGAACCGGTGGCGTGAAAGTGGGTGCGGTTTACCCGCTTTTTTCTTTTCTGTCACATTTGGAAAAACCGGTTATAGTAGGATTGAAGAGGAACGACCGGGGTTTGATCCCCCGGCGGCAAGCAACGGAGGTTTCTGATGGCTAACGAATTACTTACGATTCTCGAATATATCGAGCAGGAACGCGGAATCAGCCGCGACAGCCTGATCAAGGCGCTGGAAAGCGCGATCCTGACCGCGGCGCGCAAAAGCATCCACCCGGCCAGCGAACTGAAAGTGAAAATCGACCCGGTCACCGGGCAGATCCAGGCGTGGGCGACACTGGAAGTGGTCGAGGAAAATCCGACCTGCGACCAGCTGGTGATCGCCCGGGCCCGCGAACGTTTCCCCGACGTGCAGCTCGGCGAAAAGGTCGAGTGGGAGGTCACTCCGCGCAACTTCGGCCGCATCGCCGCCCAGACCGCCCGCCAGGCGATCGTGCAGCAGCTCCGCAAGGCGGAAAAGGAGAACGTGCAGGAGGAGTTCGCCGACCGGATCGGCCAGATCATCAGCGGAACCGTCCGCCGGTTCGAAGCGGGCAACATCATCATCGACTTCCAGAAAGCCGAAGGGATCATGCCCTCCAAGGAGAAAATCCACGATGAGCAGTACATGCCCGGCGACATCATCCGGGCGCTGCTGCTGCGCGTCGACATCAACACCGCAGGTCCGAGCCTGATCGTGTCGCGCAGCTGCCCCGAATTCGTAACCCGGCTTTTCGAACGCGAAATCGCGGAAATCCACGACGGCGTAGTCAAGATCATGGGCATCGCCCGCGAGGCGGGCAAGAGGACCAAGATTTCGGTGATGAGCACCGATCCGCGTGTCGACCCGGTCGGAGCGTGTGTCGGAATGCGCGGCCAGCGGGTGCGCAACATCACCAACGAGCTTGGCAACGAGCGGATCGACATCGTGCCGTACGACGCGGACATCCGCAAGTATGCGACCAACGCGCTGCTGCCGGCCAAAGTGCAGTCGGTCGAGGTCAATGAAGCGAAGCACGAATTGATCGTGCGGGTCACAGACGAACAGTCCAAGCTCGCGTTCGGCAAGAAAGCGCAGAACGTCCGGCTCTGCTCGAAGCTGATCGGCTGGAACATCAACATCCGCAACGAAGAAGAGCGCGGCGCTGAGGCCGGTCACTCCATCGGCGAGCAGCTGAAAATCGCGGCGCAGAAGCTGGCGGAAGCGATCGGAGTCAGTGAGGCAACCGCCGGACTGCTGGTCAACAACGGATATGTAACAGTGGACGGAGTGAAGGCGGCCGATCCCGAAGCACTGCTGGAAATCGAGGGCATCGACACGGCGGAAATGCAAAATGCCCTCGAACGCCTGAACGGCTGACACATTATGAACGCGCAGGAGAATTATTGTGAGTAAGGAATTGAAAGTTAAAGAGATCGCCAAACAGTACGGCGTATCCGCGAAAGAGATCATCGAAGAACTGGCCGGCCAGGGGATCGAGACCCCGCAGGCCGAAAACAGCGTGATTCCGGACGATATGGTCGAACTGGTCGAGGCGTACTTCGCCGATTTGTTCGAACAGGAAGCGGAAGCTCCCGTCGATAAGAAAGCAGTCAAAAAAGGCCCCAAGAAGGCTTCTTCCACGAAAAAAGAGGAACCCGGCCGCGGCGGTAAAAACCGGCCGCAGCCGCAGAAACCGTCCACAACTTCTTCCGCTTCGGCGGCGAGTTCGGCAGTGGTCGACGGCAAACTGACGCTGCCCGCGCCGATCATCGTGAAAACGCTGGCTGAAGCGGTCGGCAAAAAACCGAACGAACTGATTACCGACCTGATCAAGCTCGGAGAGCTCGCCGGCATCAATCAGCCGATCAGCGAAGCGAATGCGAAAAAACTCTGCAGAAATTATGGGATCGAACTGGTGATCGGCCAGCCGCCCAAACCGGCAGCCCCCGCCGCCGCTCCCAAACCGAAACCGGAAGACAATCCCGCCTTTCTGAAGGAACGCCCCCCGGTGGTCACTTTCATGGGACATGTCGACCACGGCAAGACTTCACTGCAGGATGCGATCCGCCACACCCATGTCACCGACAAGGAAGCTGGCGCGATCACCCAGCATATCGGAGCCTCCACCGTCAGTTACAAAGGCAAGGGCATCACGTTCATCGACACCCCCGGACACGCGGCTTTCACCAACATGCGGGCCCGCGGCGCCAACGCGACCGACCTCGTGGTGCTGGTCGTGGCGGCGACGGAAGGCTTCAAGCCCCAGACCGTCGAAGCGATGAATCAGGCGCTGGCGGCCAAGGTGCCGATCATCGTGGCGATCAACAAGATCGACCTGCCGGATGCCGACCCGGACAAGGTGCTGCTCCACATGCAGCAGCACGGTCTCACCAGTGAGAACTGGGGCGGCACAGTCGGCACCGTGCCGGTGTCGGCCAAGACCGGCCAGGGGCTGCCCGACCTGCTCGAACGCATTTTGATGGAAGCGGAAATGCTTGAGCTCAAGGCCAACCCGAAGCGCGCGGCCCAGGGCATCGTCCTCGAAGCGCAGCTGGAAAACGGCCTCGGGCCGACCGCCAGCGTGCTGATTCAGGACGGCACCCTCCATGTCGGCGACGTGGTGCTCTGCGGCGAAAGCTACGGCAAAATCCGTACCCTGATCAACGACAAGAACGAGCGCGTGAAGTCCGCCGGCCCGAGTACCCCGGTCAAGATCGTCGGTCTTTCCGGCGTCCCGGATGCGGGCGACCCGCTGGAGATTTTCGAATCGGAAAAGGCGGCGCGCGCCGAAGCGGCCAACCGGGTCGCCGAAAAGCGCGGCCACATGCTCGCGACCAGTTCGATCGCGACCGCCGAGGACCTGTTCAGCAAACTGAACAGCGAGGACCGCAACACGCTCAATATCATCATCAAATCCGACGTGCGCGGTTCCGGTGAAGCGATCACCCAGTCGCTCGCCCAGCTCCCCTCCGAGAAAATCAAGGCGGAAGTGATCTCCTGCGCGGTCGGCCCGATCTCCGAAAATGATATTTCGCTGGCTGCGGCGACCAATTCGCTGGTGGTCGGTTTCCATGTCCGGGTCAATCCCGGCGTCAACGACATGGCCAAGAAGCAGAACGTCGAAATCCGCCTTTACAGCATCATCTACGAGCTGCTCGAAGACATCACCGACGCGCTCGCGGGCAAGCTGGAGCCGGAAAAGCGTGAAAAACCGATCGGCACCGCCAAGATCCTGCAGGTGATCGAACTCTCCAAGGGGCCGAAAATCTGCGGCTGCATGGTGGAATCCGGCTCCGTCCACGTCGGCGCCAAGGCGCGCGTCCGCCGCAGCAAAGAGCTGATCTACAACGGCGAAGTCGCCAGTCTGCGCCGTTTCAAGGACGACGTGAAGGAGGTCAAGGCCGGCCTCGAATGCGGCATCCGTCTCGACAACTTCAATGATTTCATCGAAGGCGACGAGATCGAGCTGTACGATATCGAACTCAAAAAGGCGACCCTCTGAGGTCTCCTTTTTTTAACGGATGAAAGGGTAAGATCATGGCTGAAAAGGTCGATCGGTTAACCCGTGTGAACGAGCTGCTCAAACGCGAGATCGCCAATGCGATCGAACGCGGACTGATCACGGCTCCCGGTATGCTGGTCTCCGTCACGGAGGTCAACACCAGCGTGGATCTGCGCAATGCGACGGTCTACGTCAGCATTTTCGGCGGCGACAACGCCGCCCGCCGCAAGGTGATGAACGAACTCGGCGAACAGCGCCTCGATTTCCAGCGCAAGCTGGCCAGGACGCTCGCTTTCAAACACACTCCGGTGCTGGATTTCCGGCTCGACACCCGCATTGAAAAGGGCGACCGGGTCTTTGAGCTTTTGAATGAAGTGGAGAATCACGACAAGCATGAGTAAGAGCGTCAGCCTGGAGGAAGCCGCCGGCTTTCTGCTGCGGCATCAGCGCATTCTCGTTCTGGCGCACCAGAAGCCGGACGGGGATGCGCTCGGTTCGGTGCTGGGGATGCGCAGTTTCTTGCGAAACCTCGGCAAGCAGGCGGATGCATTGTTCCCCTCCCCGCTCCCGGAGCGGTACCGTTCCTTCGCGGGACCGGTGTTGACCGCGCTTTCCCGGCAGGAAGCCGAACAGAACTACGATCTGATCGTATTGCTCGACTGCGCCAACGCCGAACGCATCGCCTGCGGTCCGGCGCTGGACGCCGATTTCCTGCGGAGCCGGAATCTCCTGAACATCGACCACCACGTCGGCAACAACGTCGGCGCGCCTTATAATTACATCGACAGCACCGCCTCCGCCGCCAGTGAAATCGCCGTGGAGCTGGCGCAGGCGACCGGCAAAGCCATTCCGGTGGAAGCGGCGACGCTCTGGTATCTCGGCATCCTGACCGACACCGGCAGCTTCCGTTTCACCAACACCACCGGCAAGACGCTGCGTCTCGCCGCCGACCTGCTCGACGCGGGGGCCGACAGCGAGCGGGTGGTCAACGCGGTCTACTTCAGCAAGCCGCGCCGCCAGCAGCAGTTCGAAGCGGAGCTGCTGCAGAGCTGTGTGAAAACCGCGCTGGACGGCAGATACGCCTACGCCTCGATCCCGCCGGAGCTGTTCGCGAAGTACGATTTCGACATGCGCGACGGCGAGGGGCTGATCGACCTGCTCCGCGAAATCGACGGCACGGTCGTCGCCGCGCTGATCTACCGCAAGAACGACTCCTACAAGGTGTCGATGCGCAGCAAGCTGCGCGAATTCCCGGTCGGCCCCATTGCCCGGAGCCTGGGCGGCGGCGGTCATGACATGGCTGCCGGAATCACCCTCGCGCTGCCTGACGCGGCGGCGGTGGAAGCCGTACTGCTGGACAAAGTGACCGGTCTGCTGCGTCCCGTCCCGGAACCATAGCTTTTTTGAAGGATCATCGAATGCGATACAACTCCCGAAAACACCATCTGCCCCCCTTCCAGACCAGCGGCGTTTTGCTGGTGGACAAGCCGAAGGAGTGGACCAGTTTCGATGTGGTGAATTTCGTGCGCGCCCGTTTCAACGTGCCGAAGGTCGGACATTGCGGCACGCTCGATCCGGCCGCCACCGGCCTGCTTGTGCTGGTGCTCGGCAAATTCACTCAGCTGAGCTCTAAATTCAGCGGCGAGGACAAGATTTACGAAGCGACGCTGCAACTCGGGCTTGAAACCGATTCCTGCGACCTTGACGGCACAGTGACCGCCGAACACGACTGGTCCGGCGTGACCGAGGAGCAGCTTCGCGCCACCCTCGCCGGCTTCGTCGGCGAACAGATGCAGACCCCGCCGATGGTTTCGGCGGTCAAGAAAGACGGCAAGAAGCTCTACGAACTCGCCCGCCAGGGGGTCGAAGTGGAGCGTGAAAGCAAACCGATCACCATTTTCAGCCTCGATGTGACCCGCTGCGAACTGCCGTTCTGCGATTTCACGCTGCATTGCTCCAAGGGCACCTATGTGCGGACGCTCTGCTCGGACGCCGGTAAAAAGCTCGGCTGCGGCGGTACGCTGGCGGCGTTGCGGCGCACCCGCAGCGGCCAGTTCAGCCTTGCCGATGCGGTTACCGTCGATACACTCAAGACTTTCGAACAGGCGGACCTCGAAATCCACGTCCGTCAGTTCCTGTACGAACGGCTCTCCAAAATCGCGGGGGTGAATTATGGCGGATAAAAACATTCCCATTTCCGCGATCGAAACGGCGATCGAAACCGTGCTCGCCGAAGCCCCCGACGGCAAATTCACGATGGCGGAGCTGCTGAAAGCGATCAGCGCCGGCAAATCCCAGACCCTGCAGGGGCGGGTTGAACGCACCGTCGACGGCGACGGCCGTTTCTTCTCGGACGGCAAAGGGAACTTCCAGCTGCGCAGTGAATTTTTCCGCAACCGGGAGTTCCTGATCACGCCGGACGCTTGGGAGATTGAAAACGACATGCTGTTCCCCGGCCACCGTTTCGCCCCGTTCGTGAACCCGGAAATCTTCCCGTCGGAGGTCAAATTGATCGATGCAGACGGCCAGCCGGTTCCGAAAAAGGAGGTCACCGCGCCGCTGTCACAGGTGTTCCACTACCATCTATTGCTCGGTTCGGAGCAGGTGTTCGACTTCTTCGTCGCGGATTCCCCGGCCAACAGCCGCATCCGCAACTCGGCGCAGCCGGGCGATATGGTCACGCTGAACACCTTCGACCTCTCCGTCTTCTTCAAAAAGCACCGGTTCAGCGTCGGTGACGCGCTGCTCTGCAAGGTGGTCGACTACGAGGACGGCATCATCGAATTTCGCTACCTCTCCGGCGAGAATCGCCAGGAAAGCAAACTCAAAGCCTACGTCGAAGCCTTTGAAGCCGCACTTGGAATCGTCTTCGACCGGTTTGAAAATTATCTGGAAATCCCGGAACAATTGAGCTGGGCGCATTACACGGGGCGCGCCACGCTGCCTGCCGCCGCCGACAGCGCCTCCGACGACGAGTTCCTGCGCCGCGCCTCCGGGATTGAAATCAACTTCGATCAGGAGCACACCGTGCTGGCCCGGAAGTCCGAGGTTCCCGAAGATGCGGCGGCGGACCTGCCGGAAGGCGTCACCTTCTCGCGCGGCGAAACCGGCGACATCGCCGCCTTGCTACGCGAAATCGGTTCGCCCCTGACCCCGGTGGAGATCGACAGTTTCATCCTCGACAACTGCCACGCGCGCGAACTGGAATTCGAGGATTTCTTCGCCCGCGCCTTCGGCCGCGAAAAGCTGAACTTCACCGACGAGGGGCAGCAGGCGGTCTTTTACAACTACATCGAAGACCGGTTCGAGGAGCTGACCGGCGAATACAACCGTTATGACGACGAGCCGAAAGCGCCGCTGCGTTCGACCGTCATGGAGCTGGTCGAGGACCGGCTCAACTTCTTCGACTTCCTGTCGAATGAAAATGCGTCGCCGGAACAATTGCCGCACGATGAGATGCACCGGCTCGCCGAAATCGCGATGCAGCTCAACGAAATCCTGAAGCTGCTGAACAATCCGGGCTTCACGCCCGACAATGCGGAGCTTGACCGGCTTACCGAAACCGTCGAACTCCGCGCCGATGACCAGGATGCGCTGATCGGCAGACTGACCGACCGGTTCGCCGACGGCGGCGGCGGTCACGACCACCACGGCGACGACTGCGATTGCGGTTGTTGTCACCACAAATGAGCAATCAATACCCGGTAAGGAGAAACTATATGACTCAGAGAATACTTGCGAGCGGCAATGAGGCCATCGCGATGGCCGCTTTCGACTGCGGCGTAAACCTCGGCGTCGGTTATCCCGGCACGCCTTCTTCGGAGATCCTCGACGAATTCAGCAAGGAGGGCGGCACCGCCCAGTGGGCTCCGAACGAAAAGACCGCTCTCGAAGTCGGCATCGGCGTCGCTTTTGCGAACGGCCGTTCGCTGGTCACGATGAAACATGTCGGGCTCAACGTCGCCGCCGACCCGCTCTTTACGATCGCCTACTCCGGCACGCCCGGCGGGCTGGTGATCGTCAGCGCCGACGATCCCGGCATGGCCTCCAGCCAGAATGAACAGGACAACCGCCGCTATGCGATCGCGGCCGGGGTGCCGATGCTGGAGCCGGCGGATTCTCAGGAGTGCTATGACTTCCTGATCCGCGCCTTTGAGCTCTCCGAAGCGTACCGCCGCCCGGTGCTGTTCCGGGTCACCACCCGCGTCTGCCACTCCAAGTGCATCCTCGAACGGCGCGGCCGGATCGCGGAGCCGAAAACCGGCAGCTTCACCCACGATCCCAGGAGCAACGTGATGATTCCGGCTTACGCCCGGATCGCCCATAAGAATCTGCGCGCCACGCTGCACAAACTTGAAGAACTCAATGAAAAAGGCGAATTCGTCAAACGGATCGAAGGCTCCGGCGAACTTGGCGTGATCACCAGCGGCATCAGTTTCCAGCACGTTCGCGACGCCGCGCCGGAGGCCTCGGTGCTGAAGCTCGGCTTCACTTATCCGCTGCCGCTGGAAACCATCCGCAAATTCGCGGAATCGGTGAAACGCTGCGTGGTCGTCGAAGAGGGCGACCCGATCCTCGCCGACGCAATCAACGCCGCCGGGATCCGGGTCGAGGGCAAGCCGGAGATGTTCCGTTTCGGCGAACTCAACGTGCAGCGGGTCCGCCGGCTGCTGGCCGGCGACACCACTCCGGAACCGGCCCCCGCCCCCGGCAAGCCGCCGCAGCTCTGCGCTGGCTGCCCCCACCGCAAAACCTATCAGGCGCTGCATGAACTCAACTGCATCGTTTCCGGCGATATCGGCTGCTACACCCTCGGCGTGCTGCCCCCCTTCGAAGCGGTGGACACCTGCGTGTGCATGGGCGCCTCGATCACCGTCGGGCTCGGTATGCGCCGGGTGCTGCCGGAAGCCGAAGCGCGCCGCGTGGTCAGCGTGATCGGCGACTCCACTTTCATGCACACCGGCGTCAACGGCATCGTCGAAATGGTTTACAACCGCCCCGCGACCGGCCACGTGGTGCTGGTGCTCGACAACAGCACCACCGCGATGACCGGCATGCAGGAGCATCCCGGCACCGGCCGCAAGCTCGACCACACCCCTGCCCCGCAGGTTTCGATCGAACAGGTCGTCAGGGGAATCGGCGTGGACAATGTCGATGTGATCGACTCGACCGTGAACTACGAAGCATTCAAGGAGCTGGTGCAGAAGCGCCTTGCGAGCAACGACACCAGCGTGATCATCGCCCGGCGCCCCTGTATTCTCGCGATGGTCAAGCTCAAGTCTTACGAAGGGAAGAAATAAGATGCAGAAAGTTGTCAATATCACCGTCGCCGGTCTCGGCGGCCAGGGCGTGCTGACCGTCACCGACATCATCGCGGAAGTGATGTTCCGCGCCGGATTCGATGTGAAAAAGAGCGAAGTGCACGGCATGAGCCAGCGCGGCGGCTCCGTTTCCAGCGAAGTGCGCTACGGCAAAGAAGTCGCCAGCCCGATGGTTCCGGAAGGCGAAAGCGACTTCCTGATCGTGATGGAGCCGACCCAGGTTGAAGTCAACCGCCACAAGCTCAAAGCGGGCGGCGTGCTGATCACCACCGACGATGTGCCGATGGATAAGCTGACCAATCCGAAAGCGCTCAATACGATGATGCTCGGCGCGCTGTCGAAGCATCTCGAACTCGCCGACGAAAGCTGGCTTGCCGTAATCAAGGAGCGGCTGCCGGAAAAGCTGCATGCCCTCAATATCGAAATGTTTGAACTCGGCCGCAACGCCTGACCCAACCCAGTAGGAGGCAGTATCATGATGATCAAACAGTTGTCGCTTTTCGTGGAAAACCGTCCGGGCGCCCTGAGCGCGGTCTGCCAGGTGCTGAAGAACAACCGGATCAACATCCGCACCCTGTCGCTGGCCGACACCCAGCAGTTCGGCATCCTGCGGCTGCTGGTCAAAGAGTATGAAAAAGCCAAGGAAGCGCTCGAAGCCGCCGGTCTGGTGGTCAAAGTCACCGACGTGCTGGCGCTGACCGTGCCGGACCATCCGGGCGGCCTCGCCGACATCCTGACGATTTTCGACAAGCACAAACTTTCGGTCGAATATATGTATGCGTTCACCTTCGGCCGCGAGGACAAGAGTGTGATGGTATTCCGGTTCGAGCATCCGGAGCAGGCCGTCGAACTCCTGAAGAATGAGCCGATCGAGCTGGTCAATTCCGCCGATCTGTTCCGATAACCACTCCGGCCGGCAGCTGCGGTTTCGCCGCTGCCGACCCATATATTCAAGTAAAGAAGTCAGAAGAAATGTCTCAGTTCGTCATTCCCAACCGGATCTTCGACCCGGCCGCCGAGTGTATGCCTCGCGCCGACCGGACCAAGCTCCAAGCCACCCATCTGCGGCGCACCATTGAACAGGCTCAGAAGATTCCGTTCTACCGGCGCAAGTTCGCGGAAAAGAACATCTCGCCGGATTCGGTCAAAACCGTCGCCGACCTGAAGCGTCTCCCGTTCACCACCAAGCAGGACCTCCGCGACGCCTATCCCTTCGGCTTCTTTGCGGTGCCCCGGGGCGAACTCGCCCGCATCCACGCTTCGAGCGGCACCACCGGCAAGCCGACTTTCGTCGGCTACACCAAAAAGGATATGAAGCTCTGGGCCGATCTCTGCGCCCGCTTCCTGGTTGCAGGCGGCCTGACCAACGACCAGCTCGTACAGGTTTCCTTCGGTTACGGCCTCTTCACCGGCGGCTTCGGGCTGCACGGCGGCATCGAACGGGTCGGCGCGGCGGTGCTGCCCGCCTCCAGCGGCAACACCCAGCGGCAGATCATGCTGCTCAAGGACGCCAAGATCAACACACTGATCTGCACCCCCTCCTACGCCTTGAACCTCGCGGAAACCATTCAGGGCCAGGGGCTGAAAAAAGGAGACCTCGCGCTCCGATTCGCCCACTTCGGCGGCGAGCCGTGGACGGAAGAGATGCGCTGCGCCATTGAGGAAGAGCTGGGCATCCACGCCTTCAACAACTACGGCCTCTCCGAAATCATCGGCCCCGGCGTCGCCGGCGAATGCGCGGCCCGCACCGGCATGCACATCCAGGAGGACAATTTTCTGGTCGAGTGCCTGAACCCCAACACCCTTGAACCGGTCGCCGAGGGCGAGGAGGGCGAACTGGTGATCACCAGCCTGACCAAGGAGGCGTGTCCGATCATCCGCTACCGCACCCGCGACCTTGCGCGGCTTTACTACGACCAGTGCCCCTGCGGACGCACCACGATCCGGATGAGCCGGGTCAAGGGGCGTTCCGACGACATGATGATCATCCGCGGCGTGAACGTGTTCCCGACCCAGATTGAGGAAGCGCTGCTGCGGGTGGACGGCACCGCGCCGCACTTCATGATCGAGCTGACCCGTCCGGGCAATCTCGACGAGGCGGTGGTCAAGGTCGAAATCCGCGAGCAGGACTTCTCCGACAAGATGGAGGAGATGCACCGGCTCCGCGACCGGATCGGCCGAGAAATCTCATCGATCACCGGCATTCATTTCACCATCGAGCTGGTAGAGCCCAACACCCTTGAACGCTTCACCGGAAAGGCGAAGCGGGTGCTCGACCTGCGCAACCTGAAATGCTAGGAGCCCGGCGATGGACATCAGAGCCACTGCAATCGGTCTTGTGTGCACCGCCCTGGCTGCGGTGCTGTTGAACGGCTGCACCACGGTGCCGGTCACCGGCCGCAGCCAGCTGATGTTCTACGGCGAAAAAAGCGATATCGAGCTGGGCGAGGAGTCCTGGAAAGAGATTCAAAAACAGGAAAAACGCTCCTCCGACGCCGGATACAATCAGGCGTTGAACCGGATCGGTCCCAACCTCGCCAAAGTCGCGGAACGGCCCGACTACAAATGGGAGTTCGTGGTATTCGACTCCAAAGAGCCGAATGCGTTCTGCCTGCCCGGCGGCAAGGTGGCGGTCTACTCCGCCTTGTTCGAACTGGTCGACAACGACGCCGAGCTTGCCACCGTGGTCGGGCACGAGGTCAGCCATGCGCTCGCCCGCCACGGCGTCGAACGCATGAGCCAGAGCACCTTGCAGTCGCTTGGCGGCGCGCTGGTCACCGCCGCGGTCGGCTCCGAATGGGATTCCGCCTATCAGGCGACCTCCAACCTCGCTCTGATGCTGCCTTACAGTCGCACGCAGGAGTACGAGGCGGACCAGCTCGGCCTGATCCTGATGGCGAAGGCCGGTTACGATCCGGCGGCGGCCCTGACCTTCTGGGATAAGTTCCGCAAGCTCAGCCAGACCGGCACCGTCGCGGAATTTCTCTCCACCCACCCCGACGGCGACAAGCGCCTCGAACGGCTGAAACAGCAGCTCCCGGCGGCCAGGCAGTACTACGAAAAAGCCGCCGTCAAGCGCGGCCTCGGCACCGTCTACTGAGTTTAAACACCTGTTTTTCCCTATGCTCCGTTACGCGTCTCCGTCCCATTCGGAGGCCGGACGGAGCCGACTCCGCGAAATGCAGCCCGGCCCCGCCAATTCGCTGCCGAAGTCCTGCGTCAGGGACATAAGCCTCTGTTCCAGATGACATATTGTCGATCAGGGGAATCACCGCCCGGATCGTCTCCCGGTGCCTTGGACTTCTCAACAGAATTTCGGAAACGTTTCAAGTTCTCTCCTCGCGAATGCCGCCGTATCGGACATGGCAATTGAAAAAAACGGATTTTTTTGAAAAAACGCTTGTAAAGGTGTACAATTATGATTATTGTATACCCAAAACAGTTCCGATTCTCAATCCGTTAATTGTCGATCTGGAGGACTCCGCAATGAAAAAGCCTGTCGTGTCGAATGAGTTGTCAAACAAATACGGTTTACCGGAAGCATGGTTGCCCGCCGGTCTCTCTCCGTCAAAATTCACATTGATTGAGTTGCTCGTCGTGATTACAATCATAGCAATTCTCGCGGCGATGCTGTTGCCCGCACTCAATTCCGCCCGGGAACGTGGGCGCATGATCTCCTGCAACGGCAACCTGAAGCAGCTTGGGCTGGCGCTCACATTCTACGAAGGCGAAAACAAAAATATGCCTCCGGTGATGTACAAGCCGGTCAGCACCTCCTACCGCTACACCCGGCTGCTGATGCCGTATATCGGCAAATCCGGCTGGGGAGCGGAAAACGCGCTCGACGAGGTCAAGCTGGTTAAAACCTTCCGCTGCCCCTCCGACTCGTTGCCGCGCAGCAACGGAGCCGACGTCTCCGGCCCGAACAGCTATGGGCTCAACTTTGAAGTACAGGAAGGCGATACCGCCGGAACCGCCGGAACCGTCGCTTTTTCACGGGTGCAGGAACCCACCGCGACCATCATCATGGGCGACCGCCGGCTGGTCAACAACACGGTCAGCAACGCACTCGGAACCGACGCCACCCGCAGCGGCAATTTCCACGCCGCCGATACCCGCAACAACTTCCTGTTCGGCGACGGGCACACCGCCTCGCACGCGCTGAAGGAGACCCGGCAGGACGACGACCGGATGTGGAAGTTCGACAAGAAGAAATAAGGAGTTCGCACCGATGACCAGAACCACCAGCCCGTCCGCCCGGCTTGTCCAGCGGCTTAAGGCCGCCTTTTCCAACCCGCCGGTCAAGGCGGGAATGCGCCTGAATCCGGAGCGCGAACTCGCCCGGACCCTCGATGTCAGCCCCAAGTGCATCAACCGGACGCTCCGGCTGCTGACCGAGGAGGGCATCCTCTCCAAGCGGCACGGCAGCGGCAACTACATCCGCCGGATTCCGGGGGAATGCGTACCCGCCGACCTGAAAGCGGAACAGCTGTTTCCGGCTTCGGAGCTGGAAGAGGACGCCGCCCCCCATCTTGCGTCTCTGCCGGAACAGCAGCGCCTGACCATCCAGCTCTGGAGCGGATTCCACCGCAATCCGGGCCGGAATGAAAACTATTCGCTCTACCGGAAAATCCGAAGCCGGATCGAGCTTGCCGGACACACGCTGGAAACCTGCGATATCATCGACGAACATTGGGAACCGCTTCCGCTCGAACAGATCGCCGCCTCACTCAAAGCGCATCCGGCCGACGGCTATCTGATCACCTCGCCGCTGGGCGGCCACTTCATTTCTGCCTATCGGATGGCGTTCGGGACGGAGCCGACCGCCGCAGTCTATCTCTCCAGCTGGGGCGACGAGGAATTCAACGAACCGGAAATTCGGCTGGACGGTCAGGAGGCCGTTGTGCGCGGAATCCGTGAATTCGCCCGGCACGGCCTCAGGAAAATCGCATTCCTCGGCATCGAAACAACCTACCACTCCGGCTGCGCCGACCGGCAGGTCTACGAATTCGCGATGGCCCGCGCCCGGCTCGATTACCGGCTTTCCCGGCATATTCAAGTCCAGTCGGAAGCGGCGCGGCGCGCGGTGTGCGACATGCTCGATTCGCCGGAGCCGCCGGAGGCGCTGTTCATCGGCGAAGACCTGTTGATTGAAGGCGTCCGGCGCGCGCTGGCGGAGCGCGGCCTGATCCCCGGCCGCGACCTCGCGATCATCACGATCAGCCACTCCGAGGAGAGCAGCGAAATCCATCCGGAGTGGACCAGCCTCGACTTCAACCGCGACCTGACCGGCGTCACCGCCGTAAATGAGCTGCTTGCCCGGCTCCGGACTGCCGGCCATGAGATGCGTTCGGCGGCAATGCTCGGCAAATGGTGCTTCCGGAACACTCACTTCATCTGCAAAGGAGATGCCAATGAATAAGTTTCCATACCTCCCGCTGCTGCTGGCTGCCAGCGGCCTCCTGCCGGCGGCGCAACTGGTCAATCCCGCCTTTGAAACGGAACAGGGCTGGGAAAAGTGGCGTGACGGCAAACAAACCGAGCGCCGCCTCTCCGAACACGGCCGCAACAACAGCCGCTGCGCCTTCATCTCCGCCCCGGCCGGAGAAAAAGGCGCCTATCTGCAGAGGATTAAAAATCCCCAACCGGGCGATTATACGCTCACATGCTGGTATCGCACCTCCCTCGGGAAACAGTGCGCCAGACTGGAAGTCACCGGGAAGCGGGACGGCAAAGCCGTTTTCAGCCGCTCCGCCGCCCTTCCCGGTTCGCGGGATTGGAACACCGGTTCCCTCGCTTTTCAGCTTCCCGCCGGAATTACGGAATTGATCGTCACGCTGTTCGTCGCGGACGGCAAGGCGTGGTTCGACGATCTTGCGCTGCAGGCCGCTCCGCCCGCCGCCTCGCCGGTAGAGCTGCCGCTGGAAGGGATCTGGAAGTTCCATCCCGGCGACCTTGCCGGAGCCGCCGCGCCGGAGTTCGACGACTCCGGCTGGGACAATATCAAGGTCCCGGCCCTGTGGGAAAAAGAAGGATACCCGGAATTGGAGGGTTTTGCGTGGTACCGCCGCAGGATCGAACTGCCGCCCGCCCTCCGGGGCCGGAATCTGGTGCTGATCGCCGGCGGCATCTCCAAGGCGGACGAAACCTTTTTCGACGGCGTGAAGATCGGTTCCACCGGGCAATTTTCCCCGAAGTTCAAAGGCGATACCTTTGGAATGCGCCGTTATCTCATTCCCGCCCGGCTGACCGGCGGAGCGGCGCACACCATCGCGGTCCGGGTGCATGACGGAGCAAGCCGGCAATCCGGCGGCATCTGGATCGCACCGGTCCGGCTCCGCCCCGCCGAAGTCCGGGAGTTCCGGCGCGTCACCCTCGACACCGGCAAAACCGCCAATCTGTTCGCCCCCGGCGAACCGGTCACTTTAAAGCTGAGCGCCGACGACCTCTCCGGGGCCAGACTCGACCGGCCGGAACTGCGTGGTACGGTCAGGCGGTACGACCGCACGGTTGCCGCGGAATTCCGCCTGAAGCTCCCGCAACCGGCCGGACACGCCGAAGCCGTTGAAACCCTGCCGCCGCTCCCCGAGGAGTTCTACACGCTTGAAACGGAACTGACCTCCTCCGACGGACTCACCGCCCGTCACGGATTCACTTTCGGCGTGCTGCCGGAACAGCCGGAACCGGCTGAACCGCGTTTCGGCCTTGCCGGACACCTGAACCGGCTGGATGACGATGAACTCGTCCGCACCCTCGCCGTCGCCCGCCGGATCGGGATCGGCACTTTCCGGACCGGCTTCCTGTGGAAGGATGCCGAGCCGGAGCCGGGACGCTGGAACTGGTCCCGGTTCGACCGCACCGTAAAGGCGCTGCGCGACTCCGGCATGGAGCTGACCGCAACGCTGGCCGGAACGCCCGATTGGGCCTCCACGGATCCGCTGGGGCGCAGAGGACTTCCGCGCAAGGCGGGGCGGATGCCGCAGCTCGACCGCTGGCAGGAATACGCCCGCCGAATCGCCCAGCGCTACGCCGGGAACGGCATCAGTTGGGAGCTGTGGAACGAACCCAACCTGAAATCCTACTGGAAACCCGCCCCGGAATCCCATCAGTATTTCCAGCTTCAGCAGGCTGGATACCGCGGAGTCAAGACGGGCGATCCAAATGCGACGGTGCTGACGGCCGGCTTCTCCCCGTTCCGCTTCGTCGAGCCGGATGCAACGGCGGAGCTTTTCCTCGACGACCTGTATGAGTACGCAGGTCAGGAGAAAGTGTTCGACCGGATCGCCTACCACCCCTACCCGGTCATGCGCAAAGCGATCACCAACGCCAGTCTGGAACAGCAGTTCACCGAAATGATGCGCCGCCTCCGCGCCGTCCGCGACCGGCGCGGCGACCGTTCCGGCTTCCGGCTGACCGAACTGGGCGCGCCCAATCTACCCCGCACCGTCGACGAGCGGCGGCAGGCGGAAATCCTGACCCTGCTGCTGACCCTCTGCGCCGCCGATCCCGGGATCGAGCAGGTTCACTGGTACAATTTCCAGAACGACGGCGACAATCCCGACTATGCGGAACATAACTTCGGGCTTGTGCACCACGATCTCTCGCCGAAACCCGCGTTGTTCGCCTTCCGCCATCTGCTCCGAATGCTTTCCCGCGCCGATTATCAGGAGCGTATTGAAGAAAACGGCATTGTGTTCCACCGCTTCACCGCCGGAGGCGCGCCGCTGCTGGTCGCCTGGAGCGACACGCCGACCAACTGGACGCTTCCTCCCGGCGTCGCCGGCGTCACCGGCGTCACCGGCGAACCGCTTCACCCCGCCGACGGCAGACTGACCATCGGCACCGCTCCCGTTTACCTGCAATTTACCAAAGGCAACTGATCTTATGAAACCGATTCCTCTCCTCGGCATGGCCACCCATCTCACCAAACTCGCACCAGAAGCAGCGGAACAGGAAATCCGCCTGATGTGCGACGCCGGAATCACCGCGATCCGCACCGGTTTCCTGTGGGACACGCTCGAACCGGAACCGGGCAGGTTCCGCTTCGACCGACTTGATGAACTGGTTGACCGGCTCAATGCGGCGGGCCTCGAAATTCTCGGCACCATCGCCCGCACCCCGGTCTGGGCCGGGGGCGGCCAAAACGACGGCCGGTTCTGCTTCCATCCGCCCCGGGAACCGGAAGAGTTCGCACAGTTCGCCGCCCGGCTGGCCGGCCGCTACCGGGGCCAGGTCAGTGCATGGGAGATCTGGAACGAGCCGAATTCCAACAACTTCTGGTATCCGCAGGCTGACGCCGGCGCCTATATGGCTCTTCTTCACGCCGCGTACCGCGCGATCAAGGCGGCGGCCCCCGAAGTATCGGTGCTGCACGGCGGCATCGCCTGCTGCCGGGAACACCGGATCAACTTCGGCTTCATGGAGCAGCTCTTCGAGCGTGGGCTTTCCGACTGCTGCGACATCATCAATCTACACCCCTACTCCGGGCCCAATGTGCCGGAAACCGAGTTCGACGCCACTTTCGACTGCTTCGCCGAAATGATGCGCCGCCACCGTTGCGCCAAACCGGTCTGGCTGACGGAGCTGGGCACCCCGGTCCACAGCCGGTTCGTCCCGACCGAAACCGAACAGGCGTTCCATCTGGCGCGCCACTGGCTCACGGCAATGAAGCGGCCTGAAATTGAACGGCTCTACTGGTACGATTTCCGCGACGACGGCGATGATCCGGCCAATTTCGAGCATCACTTCGGCATCATCGCCGCCGACTTCCGCCTCAAACCGGCCTATCACGCCTGCCGGGAGATGAACCGCCAACTTGCCGGCGCAGAATACCGCGGCGAATCCGCCATCCCCGGAGGCGGCCGCCTGATCCGGTTTGAACGCCCCGACGACACGCTCTTCCTGCTCTGGTCTGATGCCCGCCAGACCCGGCTGCTGCGCGGCATCGGTTTCACTCTGACCGAGATGACGATGACCGGCCTCCCCTGCCCGATCTTCCGCAAGCAGGACACCATCGATCTGACCATCGGCCCCGAACCGGTTCAGTTGCTCCTGGCCAAAGCCGACGCCGACCGTTTCCAACAGGCGTTGCTGCATTCAACGGCGCTGATCGGCATCTGATATCCTGCCGCCGAAACCATTCCGCGCCGATCTTGAATCCGCCGGAAAGCAAAACGGGCCGCTCCTACCGGAGCTCAGGCGGGAACGAAAAGACGCATCAGCAGCGGAATCGTCGCCAGCGACAGAATCGTGGTCACGATGATCGCCTGCCCGGCGAATTCGTAGTCGCCGCCGTACTGGCGCGCGACCAGTACCGAGCTGGATGCCGCCGGCATCAGCGCAACCACCGCCGCAGTCTGGTACACATCCGGGGGCAGCGGCAGCAGTTTCAGCAACAGCAGAAGCACCACCGGAATCACCGCCAGCCGCACCAGCGACAAATAGACCATGTCGGTTTTATGCTTCAGCATCGACTTGAAACAGTTCACCAGCGCCACACCGATGATCACCAGCATGAAGGGGACAGTGATATCCCCGAGGTATTTGCAGGTGTAAGCGATCGGCTCCGGAATCGGAATACGCAGAAAACAGACCAGCAGCGCCGCCGCCACCGCCGCCACGTTGATCGAAAAAATACTGCGGAGCGTCTGTCCGACCGTCCCGCCTCCGGTGAAGGTCATCACGCCGATCGTCCAGAAGCCGACCGTGGAGCCGACATTCATCAACAGCAGCAGCGCCACGTGCCGGTCTCCCCAGATGCTCTGCAGGATGATGATCGGCAGAAACACGTAGTTGTTGATCGCGCAGATGTGGTGAAACGTGCCGATCCGTTCCGGCGTCTTGTGCTTCATGAACCGCTTCAGGAAGTGGCCGATCACCGCGCCGACCAGCATCAGCGCGAAACCGAGCACCGGCATCAGCCACAATTCGTTGAGCTGGTCCGGCTTGAAATTCCGGGTGATGGTCGCAAAAGTCAGCAATGGGAAAAACAGATCCAGCGTAAGCCTCGAAAGCCGTCCGAGGTCGCCGGTCTCAATCATTTTGAGCCGCCACGCCAGCGCACCGACGCCGAAAACCAGAAACGTTTCCAGAATCGACAGAAATACTTTGTACATCATAGTCGTGAAAATCCGAAAAGAAGAACGGCGCCCGTTTCACCCACCGACGGGAAAACGAACGCCGTTTCGACGAAAACGCCGATAACGCTTAGAGCTTATTCCTAAATAAAGAATCGGCATGATGCCGCGCCGAAATGTCAGTCGCGAAGCCTGATAAAATTGACGATACTGGAGGTATCGGCGATTTCAGCGGGCAAACGAATGGCGTTTCGCCGCAAATCAGGACGATTTGGCTTATTTTAGGGATAAGCTCTTAGTTGGCCAGCGAATTCAGCAGCTTGTCGACCTGCGACTTCTTGTTCGCGGCGCGGTTCGCATGGACGGTACCGACCTTGGCGGCCTTGTCGATGCGGCTGCAGTAAGTCTTGCCCAGCTCGGCGGCCACGGCGGCATCCTTCGCATCGACGGCGGCGCGCAGCTTCTTCTCAAGGGTCTTGAGTTCACTCAGACGCATACGGTTGCGGAGGTTGGCCTGTTTGCTGGTGCGCAGACGCTTGATTGCGGATTTGGTGTGAGCCATTTTCTTCTTTCCCTAAGTAAATTACGAACTATAAAAAATTTTATTAAATCTTTGTCAATACGAGTATATGAAAATATCACCGATTCGGCGTTTTTCAAGCGCAATACGGCGAAAAGCCCCGATTTTTCCATAAAAAAGAGTGGAATCGGCGAATTTCCCATCCCGCCGGCCAGCCGGTCCTGAAATGGATTTTCCATTTTTTTGTGATTCTTTCTCGATTCCCTCTTGACATTTTTATATTTTTAAATCATAATATAATAGAAAATTCAAAATACAGGATATAAAAATGAAAAATGAAGAGATCATTCTGAATCTGCGGAACCGGATCGTGTCGGGTGAGTTCCCGCCGGGTGCTCCGCTCCCCCGCCGCCACGAACTGCTCAGCCATTACAAGGCGAGCAACGTCACCGTGCAGCGGGCGGTCAACCAATTGACCGAAGAGGGGTTCATCGAATCGCGCGGTTCCAAAGGCATCTATGTTTCGCTGACTCCCCCGCATAAATTCCGGTTCGCAGTCGTGATTCCGCCCGACCACCGGGAACAGGGCGTCAATGGCGACACCCAGTGGGAGGCGCTGGAAAAGGCGACCGTGGAAATACGGCGCGATGCTCCGGAATACACCTTTGAATTTTACAACATCGGGGACGGTCCGGATATCGGGCAGCCTGATTTCCGCCGCCTGCTGCGGGATCTGGGATACGGCCTTTCTGCCGGGGTAATCCTCGCCGCGCCGCTGGACCGGCCGCTGCTCGAAAAGCTGCGCCCCTTTCCGGCGGTCAGCCACGACCCGAAATACGAAGGCTCCATCCCGGGTACCGTAATGAAATACGATTATGTCGCAATGGCGCGGATGGCTGTGGCCCGCCTCGCCGAACGCGGCGCGTCGAAAATCGCCGTACTGCTGGCGGCTCGCACCAACCTGCTGCTGGTCTCCCGAATTGAACAGGCCATTCAGGAGGCAGCCGGAGTGACGACGCGCCCCGAGTGGATTCAGGGAGTCCACCACCAGCCGCCGCAAAGTGCGGTATGGGTTTCCAGAATCATCCGGCTGCTCTACGCGCCCGGTATGCCTGAGACGCCTGACGGGCTGCTGGTGCTCAATGAAAACCTGCTCCCGCACATCATGAATACGTTATCCGTAACCGGACAGCTCCCGGGGCGCTCTCCGCTGATCGTCAGCCACTGCAATACTCCGTCGGTCCGTCCGTTCTACCCGGAAGTGGAATACCTGACTTTCAATGCGGTCAATCTGCTGCGGCGCAGCATCAGCCTGCTGCAGCGTCCTTCCGGCCAACCCGATGCCGTGGAATGGATCGCACCGGAACACATATAAAAAAACAAGGAGGCCACTTATGATCAAAAAAATTTTACACAAACCAAACTTATCGACCGGCAAAGCCATTCCTCACTCCCTGAAACAAAAATCCAGCCTCACGATTGGACTTTGTCAGCAATTCCGAGGGAGAGTTCTTTCACAACGCTCCACGAGCGGCAAACCGATGCCAAAACGTGAAGCTGCCTTTCCGCAAAAAAGGGCGCAGGAGACGGTGGACACGCCCCCTGCAAGCAATCGCTTAAGGTCGATAACCGTAAAATTTACACTTATTGAATTGCTGGTGGTGATTGCGATGATCGCAATCCTGGCGAGCCTGCTGTTGCCGGCACTGGGCAAGGCGCGGGAAGCCGCCCGGAAATCCTCCTGTACCTCCCAACTCCGGCAGGTGATTCAAGGACACCTGCTCTATGCACAGGATTTCGACGGCTATCTGTACGGCTGGCTGAACGGCAACCGATACAATGCCCAAACCCGGGAGGGGTGGGCGGACCTGCTGCCGGCGGCGCGCTACCTGTCGCAGCCGATTGCCTACTGCCCGCTCCAGCGCAGCCGGATCCTGCCGGCGAAGGGCGGCTATGCCTCCAGCTACAGCTATGCCCTTTTCAACCATCTGCTCGGGACCGGCTACATGGAGGACGGCACGCCGCCGCGCAGCAACACCTTCGGCAAATTTTACGCCCCCAGCTATTCCGACTCGCGGGGCTATGCGGTCATCTACTCCACCAAGGCCATGCGCAACACCAGCCGTCTCCACCTTTTCACCGACACCTGGCGCGATCCGCTCACCAGCGACAAGCCGGAAAACGTCGGACTCGGCGCCTGGAGCTATGCGCCGGAGGGCAACTGGTTCTACAATATCAGCCTTCACCACGGCGACCGGGGCGTACTGGCCCATGCCGACGGCCATGTGAGCAATCCGGGCGTGCCGGAGCTGCTCGAACAGGGGTTCAAGGTGATTATCCTGCGCGGCCAGTGGCGGAAATATTGAAAGGGAAATGAAAGATGAAGTACCGTTTAATCCTGTTGCTGGGAATATGCGCATTGTTGAACGGCTGGAGCATACCGGGCGATTATTTGGTCCGACCGGACTCGGAGTGCAGCATTCCGCTCGCCGGTTTCACCGCCGGAGACGAGCCTGCCTATCTCATCCGGAACTACGACGGGCGACAGACCGGCAGCGGCCGGGCCGAACTTTCCGGCGGCCGACTCCGGATACGCCGTTCCTTTCCCATCGGCTTTCACGAGCTGGAATTTCCGCAGACGGGACGCCGCATCGGCGTTGTCGCGCTGCCGGAGTATCGAGGGAAATTCGACGATTTCTGGGGAGTCAACACGATTCTGATGGTAAAAGCGGTCAGCGGTGGCCAGCAGGCGGCATTTTCCGACCTGAACTTGCAGGAGGATTACCTGAAAACGCTCGCCCGGTGCGGAATCGGCCAGATCCGCGAGATGGGGGCCTTCTATCTGCGCGCCCCGCAGGAAAACGGGATCGACTTTGAAATCGGTCACTGGCTGAAGTTGCGGGAACTGGCACAGCGGTACGGCATCCGGGTCCTGACCTTCCACGAGCACTTTCCGGAGTGGACCGGCACCGACCGCCCCAGGCAGGTGCAGCCAACCCGTCTCAACCGGTTTGCGGAACCGTACCTTGAGATGCTCCGGCGCGAAGCCCCCTCCGCCTCCGGCGTCCAGGTATTCAACGAGGGTGACATCGAGCGCAAATGCGCCCCGCCGGACGGCACTGCCGCGCTGACCTGGCTCACCCGGCTGCTGTTGGACCGGCATAAGCTCGATACGCCGCTGGTCGCAATGGCCTTCTGCTATCCGCGTCCGCCACGGCAGTTGCTGGAAACCTACGCGAAAAACGGACTGTTCGACGCGGCGGACGCGATGGCGTTCAACTATTACGACACCCCGGAGAAGCTGGCGGCGGATCTGGAGTATGACGTGACCACGATCGCCGGCCTGTCGCGGCGCCTCCCGCCGGTCTGGATCACCGAATCCGGCCGGGCGTGGCCGCAGGGGACACGACGGCCGATGGCGGAAGCAGCCCGAGCATCGGCCGACTGGATCGTCCGCAAAGCCATTACAGCCAGGGCATTCGGAGTGAGCCGCCACTATGCCTTCTGCCTGCCGTTCTTTGATGAGAACAAGAATAATTTCGGGATGTTCGACCGCGATTCGACGCCGCTGCACGGTTTTGCGGCCTATGCTGCGGCAACGGCCCGCCTCTCCGGGAAGCGGTATATCGGCGATCTTCGGGAACCGCCCGCCGGAGTCCGGTTCTGCCCGGTGTTTTCGGATGGCGAAGCCGCTGTCGCCGTGCTCGCCGGTCCGTCAGAGGGTGTATCGTTGAAAGAGTTTCCCGCCGTCACCGTCTCCGGCATCGACGGTTCTCCGGCGGAACGCCGGGCCGACGGCCTCACGACAGCGGCAGGCGGACTGCTCTATCTGGAACTGCCGCACGGCCGGGCCATTTCACTGGTCAGCAGTGACACCGCGGCGATACGCGTCTCCCGGCTGCTCGCGCAACGGCATACGCCGCCCGTTCCGGCCGCCCCGGTAATCCTGCGCCACCATTTTGAAGAGCACTCCCGCCACGCCGGAGGCTACCGGCTGGACCGGCAGGAATTTTCCGTCGCCGTCACCGCATTCAATTTCTCCGACCAACCGGCCGCGGTCGACCTTCGGCTGCAGACCGACTGCAACGGGAATCCCGCCGCGACGGCGGCCGCGACGATTCCGCCGCACGGTCAAAACGAATTCCGGCTGCCGGTCAAGCTCAGCGGCGGCCGAGTCCATGAAGTACGGATTTCCGACCGCAACGGCAACTGCCGCCCCCTGTTTTTACGTTTCACATCCCGCAACCCGGAAAAATAAGGAACCGACATCGTGAACTCTCCAGCCATCGAAACCGCAATGAACCAAGCCTGGGAACTGCTCCGTACCCGGCTCTTCTGTGAAAAGACCAATCTCGTATACGATTCGCTCAGCTCCCATGCCCCGGCACACCGGTTCGACCACATACCCTACCCGGAGGAAGTCGCCCGCCACGCCCCCAATCCCGCCGGCTGGGGAACCGGTATGGAGGACAGCATGCTGAACGCCGGTTCCGTGCTCGAAGCCTGTATCCTGCGCGCCCGGCTCGAACCGGAGCACCGGACCGAAGCACTCGACTTCGCCCGCCGGATCATCTCCGGCATGGAAGCGTGCGCAACCGTCCACGGCACGCCCGGCTTTGTGGCGCGCAGCATCTGCCCTCGTGACGGAAAATCCTGCTACATCAACTCGTCGCGCGACCAGTTCACGCTGTTCGTGTACGGCCTGTGGCGTTTTTTCCATAGTGAATTCGCGACGGCGGAAGAACGCGGCAGGATCGCCCGGCTGCTGGCCGAGGTGGCCACCTACACCGAGCGGGCGGTCCGCCCTGAAAACGGCAACAACCTGCTGCGGCTGGACGGACGCCCCGCGCTGGTTTCGCAGATGCTGGAAATCGAGGCGCATGAAGCCTTCCGGCTGCCGATGTTCTACCTGGCCGCGTGGGATGTGACCCGCGAACCGCACTGGCGCGAACTTTATTGCCGCTACGCGCCGCACGCGCTTGAGGAAACGCTGGCGATGGACCGCCGCAAAAGCTGGTGGAACCTCCAGCTCGTGCAGATGCAGCTCTCCCTCGCGCTGGCGGAAGCGGTCGATGACGATCCGGCGCGGCTGCGGCAGATCCGCGAGGCGATGCGGATCACCGCTGCCCTCTCCGAACGGCATTTCCGGCCCGAGGAGGAAAAGCTGCTGAACTTCCGCGGCAGCTGGTCGGCAACGGCGCTGCCGTGGCATGAGGCGTGGAAAATGACGCTGCGCGAAGACTCCCTGACGCCGGGGAAACCCGCGCTCTACTTCGGGCTGCTGTATTTGAAGCCGTGGGAACGGCAGGAGTTCATGGATGCATTTGAGCTTATGCGCGCGATCGGCAACCTCGCGGTGGGCGTCGCGCTCTGCCGGGAACACCGGCCGGAACCCGGCTTTTTCGAGCGGTTCGAACGGGCGGCGGCGATTCCCGACTATGCGCATCACACTTCCGGCGGGGTCTGCAATGTGCTTCACGGCTGGTATCTGCTCCGGGCGGCCGCCGCCGGAAAGTCTTAAAAACCCGGAAAAACCGATTGAAAAAATGCCGTTTCCGATGTATGTTTATGATTCAGGAGTACAACTCAAACTTCAACAAGGAATCATGAAATGAAGAAGGTTCTGGTCACCGGAGGCGCCGGCTACATCGGCAGCGCCTGCTCGGAATATCTGCTCAACCTCGGTTACGACGTGACCATTTTCGACGGTCTCCTGACCGGCCACCGCGAGGCGGTCGATCCGCGCGCCAAGTTCATCCTCGGCAACCTCTCCGACCGCGAGAAGATCAAGAGCGTCTGCCGCGAGGGCAAATTCGACGCGATCATGCACTTCGCGGCGTTTTCGCTGGTCGGCGAATCGATGAAAGACCCTTCGAAATATTTCCGCAACAACATCGCCAACGGCATCAACCTCGCCGACGCGGCGGTCGAGAGCGGCGTGAAGATGTTCGTATTCTCCAGCACCGCGGCGACCTTCGGCCAGCCCGAATCGATTCCGATCAAGGAATTCGACCGGCAGATCCCGATCAACCCCTACGGCGAATCCAAGCTCTGCTTCGAGAAGATCCTGAAGTGGTATCATGAGATTTACGGCATCAACTATGCGGCGCTGCGCTACTTCAATGCGGCGGGCGCGACCGAGAACTTCGGCGAGGACCACCGGCCCGAAACCCACCTGATCCCGCTGATCCTGCAGACCGTCCGCGGCAAGCGCGACAAGCTGATGCTCTACGGCGACGACTACGACACCGCGGACGGCACCTGCGTGCGCGACTACATCCATATCCTCGACCTCGCCCAGGCGCACGAACTCGCGCTGTCGGCTCCCGAAAGCGGCCACTACAACCTCGGCACCGGCAACGGCCTCTCCGTCAGGGAGATCATCGACGCCGCCGAAGACGTGACCGGACTCAAGGTCAACTATGAAGTTGCGCCGCGCCGTCCCGGCGACCCGGCCAAGCTGATCGCCTGCAGCGAACGCGCCCGCCGGATGCTCAAGTGGGAGCCGAAATACGAATCGGCCCACAAGATCATCGAATCCGCGTGGAAGTGGCAGCTCAAGCATCCGGACGGGTATAAAAATTGATCTGGTGCGAACTCGGTCCCTTCACGATCTTCGACGTGGAAACCACCGGTATGAGTCCGGTGCGGGACCGGATCGTCGAACTCGCGGCGGTCCGGGTCGATCGCGACGGCAGCCTGAGCCGTTTCCAGTCGCTGGTGAATCCCGGCGTCAGGATTCCGGCGCAGGCGGTCGCGGTGCATCACATCACCGACGACATGGTGGCCGGGGCGCCCAGCTTTGCCCGGATGGGCCTTGATTTTCTGGAGTTCGCCTCCGAAAGCACGCTCGTGGCGCACAACGCCCGGTTCGATCTCGGCTTCCTGCAGGAGAGCCTCGCCCGGACCGGGCTGCCGCTGTGGAAGGGCAAGACGCTCGATTCGCTGCGGCTGCTGAAAACCACCTTCCCGAACCTGCCGAGCTACAACCTGCAAAGCCTGCGCGCCTATTTCCAGCTCGAAACCGAAAAGGGCATGAACGCCCACCGCGCCGGAGCCGACGTGGAGTGGACGCGTCAGGTTCTCGAAATCGCGCTCAGCAAGGCGATCCGCATGAGCGCGCCGCAACACGAAGGATAGCTTCCATGTCAGAACCGGTTCTGTGGGCGGCCGAAGAGCTCAGTCTCGCCATCGGCCGCCAGACGCTCTATGACAACGCCGAATTTTTCATCAACGCCGGCGAGCGCGTCGGTTTGATCGGACGCAACGGCAGCGGCAAATCAACGCTGCTGCGGCTGATCACCGGGGAAGAGCTCCCCGGCTCCGGCAACCTCACCCGCGCCCGCAATCTGCGCGTCGCGGTGCTGCCGCAGGATTTCGAAATCGACAACGGCCGCTCCATCGCCGACAATGTGCGCGACGGGCTGGCGTGGTTCCTCGAACTCCAGAAGAAGTTTGAAACCGTGTCGGTGAACTCTCCTGAACACGCCGAAATCGACCATCTGCTGATGCTGCACGACGGCTGGAACCTCGATACCAAGGTCGAACAGGTTCTGGCGAAGCTCGGGTTGAGCGATCCGCAGCGCCCCTGCGACAAACTTTCCGGCGGCGAAAAACGCCGGGTCGCGCTGGCGCGGGCGATCATCTCCGAACCCGATCTGCTGCTGTTGGACGAACCGACCAACCATCTCGACGTCGCGGCGGTGGAGTGGATTGAAAAGTTCCTCGCCGAATACCGCGGCAGCTGTCTTTTCGTGACCCACGACCGTTATTTCCTCGACCGGATCGCCACCCGGATCGTCGAACTCAGCCACGGGAAACTGTACAGCTATCAGGGCAGTTATTCCGATTTTCTGGCCGCCAAGGCCGAACGCGAACTCAACGAAGACATCCTCGACGCCAAGCGCCGCAGCTTCCTGCGCCGTGAAGTTGAATGGGTGCGCCGTTCGCCGAAGGCGCGGCTGAAACGCAACCTCGGCCGCATGAAACGATACGATGAGATCGCCGCACAGTCCGGCCCGGTCCGCGACAGCGACATGGAGCTGCTGATTCCGACCGCCTACCGGCTCGGCAACAAGACGGTGGACCTCAAGGGGGTCGAACAGAAATTCGGCGACCGGGTCATCATCGACCATCTCGACTTTGAATTCGAGCCGCGCAGCCGGATCGGCATCGTCGGTCCCAACGGCGCGGGCAAATCGACGCTGCTCAAGATCATCACGCAGCAGATGCAGCCGACGAAAGGCGAGGTTTCCATCGCCTCGACGGTGGAATTCAACTACATCGACCAGTCCCGCGTCGCACTCGATCCGGAAAAAAGCGTCGCCGACGAGATCAGCGAAGGCGTCGAAACCATCCAGCTCGGCGCCGAAAAGATTTCGGTGTGGGGTTATCTGAAGCGCTTCCTGTTTGAAGACGAGCGGATCAACACCAAGGTCAAATATCTTTCCGGCGGCGAAAAGGCCCGCCTGACGCTGGCCAAAATCCTGAAGCAGGGCGGCAACTTCCTGATCCTCGACGAGCCGACCAACGACCTTGACCTCTCCAGCCTCCGGCTGCTTGAGGAGGCGCTGGCGACCTATCTCGGCTGCGTGATCGTGGTCAGCCACGACCGCTATTTCCTGAACCGGGTCTGCACCGGCATCCTCGCGTTTGAAGCCGGCGGCAAGGTGGTTTACAATCCGGGCGATTACGACTATTACCTCGAAAAGCGGCGCGAACGCGAAGCCGCGGCACTCGCCGCAGCCGAACCGGCCAGGCCGGCGAAACCGCAATCGTCCGCCCCGCCCCCCGCTCCGAAAGAGCGCCGGAAGCTCTCTTACAAGGAGCAGCGCGAGCTGGACGGGATGGAGGAGGCGATCGCCGCCGCCGAGGAGAAAGTTTCCGAAATCGAAACCTGTTTCAGCGATCCGGATTTCTTCGCCAAATACGGCAGCCGCGCCGCCGAACTTCAGCGGCAACTGGACGATGCGAAAGCCGAATGCGCCCGTCTTTACGAACGGTGGGATGAGTTGGAAAGCAAACGCGCCGCGCTGGAGGGCAACTGATGGAAATCCCGCGCAAACTGATCTGGCCCGGCAGCACCCAATTGGCTCCGGTTCCGGCTGTGCTGGTCGGCTGCGGCGACGGCAGAACGCACCGCTACAACCTGATCACGGTCGCGTGGACCGGCATCGTATGCAGCGCTCCGCCGATGATTTCGGTCTCGATCCGGCCCGAACGCCACTCTTACGCCCTGATCGGGGAAGCCGGTGAATTTACCGTGAACATCCCTCCCGCCCGGCTTGCCCGCGCGGTGGACTGGTGCGGCGTGGTTTCCGGGCGCGATCACGACAAATTCAAAGAGCGCAGCCTGACTCCCCTGCCCAGCTCGCAGGTCGCCGCACCGCTGGTCGCGGAGTGTCCGCTCGGCCTCGAATGCCGCGTAACCCAGGCCATCGAGCTCGGCAGCCACACCCTGTTTCTCGCCGAAATCCTCGCGGTGCAGGTTTCGGAGGAGTTGCTCGACCGCTCCGGCCGGATGCAGCTCGAAAAGGCGGGGCTGCTCGCCTACGCCCACGGCCATTACTACGAACTCGGCCGTTGTCTCGGCCACTTCGGCTACTCCGTCCGCAGGAAACCCGGGCCGACCGTCCGCCGGTAAAACCTCCGCCGTACGCATGGCCCGTGTCCATGATTATTTTTTGACTGTTACAACTTCATCGACCCAGCGGGCCAGCGCCGTTCCGGCTTCTTTGATGCTCCTGCCGGAAAAAGCGCCCCCCTTGCCGAAAGCCGCCTTGGGGCACGCCTTGCGCATGTCGCTTTCACAGCGCGCCATGCCGCCTCCGCCGTGGGTCACGAACGGAATTATGGTCTTGCCGCTGAAATCATAGCTGGAAAGGAAGGTCAGGACAGGCGGCGCCATCGTGCTCCACCAGTTCGGCGTACCGACGAAGATTACGTCGTATTTGTCGAACTCCTTCACTTTTTCGGCCAGCTCCGGCTTGACTCCGGCGTTGATTTCCCGTTTCGCCAGCTCGACGCAGGCGTTGTAATCGGCCGGATACGGCTTGACCGGCTTGATTTCAAACAGCGTGCCGCCGGTGTCCTTCTGAATCTGCTCCGCCGCGAAGCGGGTATTGCCGCTGTAGGAATAATAGGCGACCAGAATCTTTCCCGGCTCCGCCGCGGCTTTCACGATCTCCTGTTCCGCCGCCGAACAGCCGCAGGCTCCGAAAATCGAGGCGGCCATCGCCAGCGCCATTGTTCCGTTTTTCATCTTCAGTCCTCCTGTAGTAAAGGTTATGGATCGGCCCGATTGCCGTTCCCTGCCATTCAGTATAAAACTTACAGTAACTGTAAGTCAAGGAGCTGTTTTCAAAAATATCCGTTTTTTTCGGATCATTCCCCGGTTTCCGCGAATTTTTCCCGAAGTTTCTCCAGAAAGAGTTCGGCGGCGGCGGAAAACACCTGATACTTTTTCCAGACGATATTCAGGCCGGACTCCAGCCGGGGTTCGAACGGGCGAAAGCAGAGGTTGTGGCGACCGGTCACGTTCACGAGCTTGTCCAGCGAGATTGCATAGCCGACTCCTTCCTCCACCAGCAGCGCAGCATTGTAGATCAGATTGTAGGTTGCCACTATATTGTCTTGATCGAATCCGTCGCCAAGCCAGTTCAGCACTTCGTTGTATCCGGAAGTCTGCTGCAGCGGCTGGCGGGAGCAGATCAGCGGCAGTCCCGCCAGATCCTCGCGGGTTATCGACTTTTTTTCCGCCAGAGGCGAATCCCGGCGCATCACCACGCCCCAGACATCCTTCGCAGGCAAATTCAGATAATCGTATTTCGCAATATTCACCGGCTGGATCAGGATGCCGAAGTCCAGCATTCCCTTGTCGAGACGTTCGGTCACGTCTTCGGCGTTGCCGCTGTAGATGTGAAACCGGATCTCCGGATAATCGTCATGCAGTTCCCCGATGATCCGGGCAATCTGACGCATTGCGTCGGTTTCGCCGCCGCCTATGTAGACGTCTCCGCAGACGGCATCCCCCATCGAATTGAACTCCGCCTCGGTCTTGTGGACCATTTCCATGATCTCCCCGGCGCGCTTGCGCAGCAGCATCCCCTCCGGAGTCAGCGAAACACTGTGGCTGCCGCGGATGAAAAGCTGTTGCCCCAGTTCGTCTTCCAGATCCTTCAGCTGCCGCGAAAGCGTCGGCTGGGTAACGTGGAGCGCCTGGGCCGCGCCGGTGATGCTGCCCTCGCGGGCCACGCCGAGAAAATATCGCAATACTCTGAGTTCCATCACGGTCTCCTTTCAGTTGCCGATGCTATTATATCACCACATGATATACATTACAAGCATATCATGACACAAGGAAGAAGTATTTGCTATTTCATCGGAGTGAATTAAATTGAAGAGTGAAAACCAAACCGGAGGAGGAATGAAAGCAAAAGAGCAATCCAACCGGACAAGAATCGTTGGCGCACCCTGATGCGGCCATCGGCCGCATCAGGCATTCATCGGCAACTCTCCGACCGTCTGTGCAAATTCAGAAATCGGCTGAAATCTGTTTCGCGGGGTGGAAAACACCGGAAAATTGTGCCATCTTAAAAAATATCGGGAATTGAAAGCAATCATTTCAGGAGAATCCGGTGAAAGCGACGTTGAAAAGCGGTTACGCCGCGGATGAACTCAAACGGGACCTGGTCGAGAAAATCAGGTCGGGCACTTTGCTGCCCGGCGAAAAAATCCTGAGCGAACGCAAGCTCGCAGATGCCTACCGCATCAGCTACATGACGGTCCGCCGGGCGATCGAGGAGCTGGCCGGTCAGGGATATATTACACGGAAAGCCCATCGCGGCGTTTTCGTGAACGAGAAATTCCGCAATCTATCCTCCGCCCGGAACCGCACCATCGCCTTCGTCGCGCAGGACCTCTATGACGGCGTCGTGATCAAACTGCTCGCCGCCATCGAATGGCGCGCCCGCCGGAGCGGCTACTTCGTGCTGGTCTGCAATTCCATGCTCGACGTCACCATCGAAAAGGGAGTGCTTGAAAATCTCCTGCACAGCAACATCTCCGGCGTGATCCTCTTTCCCATCGCCGGCAACAAGAACGTCGCCGCCGCGCGCAGCCTGATCGCGGCGGGAATCCCGGTCGTGACCATCGACAACATCTACGCCGACGACCGGATCGATTCGATCGACTGCGACAACTTCGACATGGGCTACAAAGCCACCGAGCACCTGATCAGAAACGGCCACACCAACATCGCCCATATCACGGTCTCCCAAGAGAATTTCCGCCACAACTACGTCGCCCAGAAACGCATGGAGGGATTCCAGCAGGCGCTGAAGGATCACAAGCTGCCCTGTCCCCGGGAAAACATCATGTACCTGCCGTGGGAGTACACCAGTCTGCCGCTGGCCGAAATCGATCTGGACAACCTCGGCTATGACCAGGCCCGGAAGCTGCTGCTCCGCGACAACCGGCCGACCGCGTTCTTCGTGATGTTCGATGAGATCGCCTCCGGCGTCTATCTGGCGGCGCGCAACCTGGGGCTCTGCGTCCCGCGCGACGTCTCCGTGATCGGCATCAACAACATCGACCTCTGCCGCCGCCTGTCACCCGGCCTGACCACCATTGCGCAGCCTTTCAAGGCCCTCGGGCTGCGCGCTGTCGAAATCCTGTTGATGCGCGGCACGCCGCAGGGCGACCGGTGCATCAAGGAAGAACTGCTCGGCACACTGATCCAGCGCGGCAGCGTAGCGAACTTACTATAGCAGTTATATAGCAAAATCACCATTTTTCAAACTTTTTGTCACATTTATTTAAGACTCCGTACCGTCCGCCTCTTGTCTTGACTGCTGATTTCGGCCATAATTAAAACGGAAACCGAAACAGCAGGATGAAATTTGACGGTATGTTTGAAACCATTGAGAATTTATGTGAGACAGTCGCCCCGCTTCAGGTCGAAGTGTGGACTTCGCCGGAACCGCTCCCCTTTGAACGGCGGTTCGAGGGAACATTCCAAAAGCTGGAAATCGGCCGGAGCTGGGGTTCCCTCTTCGACTGCGGCTGGTTCCGCTTTTCCGGCACGGTGCCGCCGGGAGAGAGGCCGGAAGAACTGGCGCTGCGGCTGGATGTGAACGGCGAACTGCTGATGGTCGATGCCGCGGGACGGCCGCTTCGGGCACTGACCAATTTATCGAGTATTTTCGACCGGAGGATCGGCACGCCGGAAAAACTCTATATGCCTCTGAGTGAGCTGAACATCTCCGGCGGCAAATTTGAAGTCTGGGCCGACGCCGGATGCAACGACCTGTTCGGCGCGCTTCAACTGAACGGCACGGTGCGGTTTGCGGAGCTTGTCCGCCGTCCCGCCCGGTTGATCGCCGACTACTTTGACCGCCGCTTCGAGCGGGAGGCCGCCGAAGCAGACTGCAGCAGCGACGGATTGCCGGTCTACGCGACGGGACACTCCCATCTGGACCTGGCCTGGCTGTGGCCCCTGCGCGAATCCCACCGCAAGGGCGTGCGCACCTTCGCCACGGCGCTCGCCAACCAGAAAAAATATCCGTGGTACTGCTTCGGCGCGAGCCAGCCGCAGCTCTATTGCTGGGTGGCGGAACAGGCCCCGGAGCTGTTCGAGGCGCTCCGGCGGCGGGAAGCCGAGGGACGCTGGGAGCTTCAGGGCGCCATGTGGGTGGAGGCGGACACCCACATCCCCGACGGCGAATCGCTGATGCGGCAGTTCATCTACGGGCAGGCTTACTGGCGTGAAACCTTCGGCCACGAGGTCAGGACCGTCTGGCTGCCGGACATCTTCGGCTATTCAGGCAGTCTGCCGGGCATCGCGAAACTGAACGGCGCCGAATACGTGCTGACCATGAAAAACGCATGGAACCTTTTCAACCCCTTCCCGTACAATGCGTTCAACTGGACCGGCATCGACGGGAGCCGGGTTCTCGCCTACCGGCTCCCGGAGGAGACCTACAACGGCTCCGCCAACCCGGCGGCGGTGATGAAGTGCCAACGGCAGGACGCCCAGCGGGCCGTTTCCGGCGCTTCTCTGATGCTGTACGGCATCGGCGACGGCGGCGCCGGCCCCGGCGAAACCCATCTGGAGCTGCTGGCGCGGATGGCGGACCGTCCCGGTTTCCCGCCGGTGATCCACGCCGGGGCGGAGGAGTTCTTCGACCGGATCGCCGCGAAACGGGACTCCCTGCCCGACTACGCCGGCGAACTCTATCTGGAAAACCATCAGGGCACTTTCACCAGCTGCGAACTGATCAAGCGGATCAACCGCAGTTACGAGCGGAACCGGCAGGAGCTGGAATTCGCGTCGGTCGTCTGGGGAAAACCGCTCCCGCCGTGGTATGATGAATTTGAAAAAGAGGTGCTTCTAATGCAGTTCCACGATGTCCTGCCCGGCACGTCGATCGAACGCGTCTACCGGGAGGCCGGGGAACGGCACGCCTGCTGGATGGAGCGGATCGAGGAGTGGTACGGCACACGCAAAGAGGCATGCTTTTTCAATCCGACTTCAGCGCCGCTGACCCGGTTTCAAAAAACGGCGGAAGGCTGGCGGCTCCTGCAGCTGCCGCCTTTCGCCTGGGGCGGCAGCCGTCCGTGGAACGGTTCACCGGTCAGGGTGCAGGGAAACACGCTGGATAACGGTGTGATCCGGGTCGGCTTCGATACGCAAGGCGGCGTGGCGGGCTGGTTCGACTATCGGACCGGGCGCGAACTGCTGACGGCCCCCGCACTCTTCCAGCTCTATGCGGACAAGGGGAATGCGTGGAATATCGAGCCGGGTACTTATGACGCGCCTCTGGAACCGGGTCTGCAACTGGTAAGCCAACGGATTTACGCCGACGGCCCGGTCGGCTGCTGTTGTCAGGAGTATCACTACGGGAACTCCCGGATGCGGGCGGAGTTCCGCTTGAATGCCGACGCCTCCGCCTGTGAGGTTTTCGTCACACTGGAGTGGCGCGATCCGGAGCACCTGATGCGCTTCGAGCTGCCCGGCACAGTCGATGCCGACACCGCGCAATATGCTGCGCAGTATGGATTTGAGGAATTTTCGACGCGGTCCGCCGATTCCGTGGAACGCGCCCAGTACGAGATCGCGGCGCAGCGCTGGGTGCGCATTGCGGATGAGACGGCGGCGCTTTCGCTGGTCTCCGACTGCAAATACGGTTTTTCGGTCAAGAACGGGCGGCTGAACATCACCCTGCTGCGCTGTGCCGAACGTCCCGGCTCCTTCATCGGCAAGGACGACAAAGCGCGCAGCGGCGACGCCCGGTACAATGATCTGGGACACCATGAATTCGCATTCGCATTCGCGGTGGATCACGGCGACGCCACGCTCCCGATGGAGCTTGCCGAATGGCTGAACCGGCCGGTAGCAGCGGCGCCGGAGACGGCCTCCGATGCGGGATGCAAACTGGACTGGACCGGCGGCCAATTCGCCGTCACGATGATGCGCCCGGCGTGGCAGGGCGGCGGCGTGCTGCTGCGGGTGTACGAACGGTTCGGGCAAAGCGGCATCCTCCCGGAACTGCCGGGAGTGCGCCTGACGGCGGTCCGCCCGGACGGAAGGGCGTTGGGCGGCATTTCCGCAACGGAGTTTCACCCCTTTGAAATCAAGACCTTCCGGGTTCAATTCAGCAACAATCGATCATCGATGAATCAATAAGGAGATCAGACTATGGCACAGACACCGCGCGAGGTTATGCGCAAAACCTTTACTTTCGACCACCCGGACCGGCTGGGGTGCTGCGTTTTCGCGCTGCCCGCTTTCATCTGGAGCCGTCCGGATGATTATGCGGCAATCATGAAGGAGTTTCCGGCCGACTGCGAATGGGCGCCGGCTCCGTATGATCCCTCCTCCTGCCTCTCCGGCGATCCCTTTGCCGAAGGGATTTATGTGGATGAGTGGGGCTGCGTGTTCACCAATATCAACCCCGGCATGATCGGGGAAGTCAAAACGCCGCTGATCCCGGAACTGGAAGACCTGAGCGGCCTCAAGCCGCCTTATGAACTGCTGCCGAAGAATGAGGCGGCGGCGATCGCGCAGGTCAATGAATTCTGCCGCAACACCGATAAATTCGTTTTTGCCGGTTGCAATCCGCGTCCGTGGGAGCGTTACCAGTTCCTGCGCGGCACGGAAAACGCGATGATGGATATGGCGCTGCGCGAGGAGAATGTGGATGTCATCCTCGCGGCGATCACCGACTATTACGTCAGGGAAATCGAATTCTGGTGCAAAACCGACGTCGACGGCATCGCCTACATGGACGACTGGGGTTCCCAGCAGGCGCTGCTGATCGACCCGGCGACTTGGCGGGAACTTTTCAAGCCGATCTACCGGAAATTCATCGACTGCTGCCACGCCGCGGGCAAATTCGCATTCATGCACTCCGACGGCAACATCGAGGCGATTCTTCCCGATCTGGTCGAGCTCGGGCTCGACATCGGCAACTTCCAGATCGGCTGCATGAATCTGGAAAAGGTCGCGGCCATCGCCAAGGGCAAACTGACGTTCTTCGGGGAAATCGACCGCCAGCAGGTGTTGACCAAAACGCCGGAGGCGGCACGGACCTTCGTGCGCAATGTCGCCCGGCACCTCTACGATCCGGCCGGCGGCATCGTCAAGGAATTGGAATTGGGCGTACTGGTGGAGCCGGAAACGGCGCTGACCGCGCTGCGGGAGTGGGACAAGGTCGACCGGGAGGCCCGGCAATGAATTCCACACCGAGAGAACGGATGATCGCGGCGCTGGAGCGCCGTCCGCCACTGCCGGGACCGGTTCCGCACTGGGAGCTGGTTTTCTTTCCGACCATGGAGGCGTTCGGCAAGGTCAGCAGCGTCCACCGCAATTACTCGCAATGGCTCCAGATGAGCGAACGCGAGCGGGAGCTGCACCGCATCGACATCGCGGAACTGGCGATTGCGATTGCGGAAAAGTACGAGCACAATGCGATCTCCGTACTGCCCGCTCCGTGGGAGTCGCAGGAGTTCTGCCGCCTGGCGGAAAAAATCCGCGAACGCAGCGGCGACCGCTATTTGCTGATTGCCCATGCCGACGGCACGCAGGCCATCCCCTCCGGCGGCGATATGGAGCAATTCTCCTACCGCCTGATCGACGAGCCGCAGAAACTCAAGGACGAGAGCATGCGCGCGATCGAACAACTGCTGCGCGACGCGGTTTCGTGGCGCGCCGCCGGAATCGAAGCCGTGGCCATGTGCAGCGACTACTGCATGAACGCCGGGCCGTTCCTCAGCCCGGAGCTGTTCGCGGAGTTCGTAACGCCGTTCCTGAAGTTGCAGGTCGCCGAACTTCGCAAGCTCGGCTTCTACACGATCAAGCACACCGACGGCAACATCATGCCGATCATCGACCAGCTGGCCGAATGCGCGCCGGATGCGCTGCACAGCCTGGACCCGCAGGGCGGAGTCGATATCGCCGAAGTCAAAAAGCGTTACGGCGACCGGCTCTGCCTGATCGGCAACGTCAACTGCGGCCTGATGGATACCGGGACGGACGCCGAAGTCGCGGCCTCCGCCGAATACGCGCTGCGGCACGGCATGCCGGGCGGCGGGTACGTATTCAGCACCAGCAACTGTATTTACACGGGAATGCCGCTGGAGCATTACGAGCTGATCCTGAAAATCCGCCATGAAAAAGGAGTTTACCCGCTCCCGCCGGCCGATAGTTCAGATGAAAAGGAGGACGCATGACAATTTCGGAGAATGAAACAACTACGAAACCAAACCACTTCAAATAGGAGGCAGCAATGAAACGAAAATTCACCCTTATTGAGCTTCTGGTTGTAATTGCCATCATCGCCATTCTGGCGGCGCTCCTGATGCCTGCTTTGCAGAGGGCCCGGATGGCGGCGCAATCGGCCAAGTGTCTTTCCAACCTGAAGCAGCTTGGCTCCGCCGTGATCATGTATGCCGGCGACAACAAAGAGTGGCTGCCTTACGCCACAACCCAGTTCAGCTGGCCGATGACCATCACCGCGTCGGGGAACGGTTTTACCAACGATACGAACATGTTCTATCAGATCCAGAACTATCTGGGGTCCAATAAGTCGGTGATGTACTGCCCCTCCTATTCCGACCCGAACCACCAGCTCCGGGATTTCCCGGAACTGCCGATAGACAGAACGACGGATTGCGCTTTCGGTTATTTGTGGCTGGCCGGCAGCGGCCCGACCAACAAGGAGCTGGAGTGGTGGTTTGCGGCCCGCTGGAACGGCAGTGCGTGGAAAGGCTGGTGCGCCGCCCTGGCCACCGACGACGCCAAACTCGTGTTGTTCTGCGATCTCAACGGCTATCCGGTCGATCCCGATCTTTCGCGTTACAATTCGCATGGCGGCACGATGGTGCAGTCGGTGCGTCTGGACGGAAGCGCACGGGCTTCGCAGATGGGCGAGTGCTACTACGGCAGCTATGCCGCCGGGCAGCGTTTCCTGCTGCCCCTTGACGCCTTCGGCGGCGACAGATACAACTATCCGAGAGGACTGAAATAATGCTGAAAAAGATGTTTGCAAACTTGTTTCTGGGTTTGACGGCCGCGGGGCTGGGACAACTGAATGCCGCCGGGCTGGATTTGACTTCCGGCGGCCTGACCTTGAAAGCCGAACCGTCCGGCGAACTGTCCGGGCTTCTGGTGGACAACCGGGAGTATCTGGCCGGGGCGCAGCAGCCGTTCAGCGCCTTCGACGCAGCGACCGGAGAACAGGAAAGTTTTTCCGGAACTTTCAGCCGCAATCAACGCGGCGAACTCCTGTTCCGCGGCGAGGCTCCGAAGCTGAAACTGGCTCTGGAAGCCGTTTACGCTCCACTGCCGGGCAGAAACGCCTTTCTGGTCCGGACGGAACTGCGGGATCTGACTTCGGGCGACCGCACGGTCCGCCTGCAATACGACCTCGCCCTGAAAGCGGCGCAGTGGCGGTTCGGTTCCAACTGGGACCGCAGCCCCGACGGCGCAATCGCCTGCCATCCCGGCAACAGCTACTCCCAGATTGAAATGCTCAACGGGATGCCGGTGTCGCAGCCGCCGTGGCTGCTGGCCGATGACGGTTCCACCGGCATCATGCTGGCCCACTCCATGATGAAGCCGCGCTTCTTCAGCTATACCATGCACTGTTCCAAAGAGAAAGAGGCGACCTTGAGCTGGCAGGTTCCGCTGGGGCTGAGTCCGGCCACGGCGAAGTTTCCGGGCCGCGCGGAGCTTGAATTCCTGCTCGGCAGCTTTGACGGCCGCTATTCGGCGCGCGGAGGCATGCAGGCCTACTACGATGCGTTTCCGGAAATCTACCGCTCCCGGCTTCAGGATCGGGGCGCCTGGGCGCTGTGGATTCCCGGTGAAACCCTGAATACGGCCAAAAATGCGGCATGCTGCTCAACCAGCGCGAATGGGATCTCGACTTCCACAGCAATCCCGAACAGGCGGTGAAGCTGTGGAAGGATACGCAGGCCGCCGGCCTGAAGGTCCTGCTGTATTCCGAACCGTGGGGCGTCTATATGCCGTTCCCCCAAAATTGGATTGATCAGAATTCCACCGGCCCGGCTCCGTCCAGTTACCAGACGGCGGCGGATACCGGAAAGATGAAGGCCCTGTTCAGGCAGGATGCCGGAGACCGCTCACCGTCGGACCGCTTCCCCGGCACGCTGACGCGCGACGACATCGTGAAAATCGTCGAGAACTGCGCCATCGAGTACACGCCGCAGGGAGACTGGCGGCTGAACGCCTACGGCAAGGGAGGCTTCATCTGGGACGGGCCGCGCAAAGACCGGGATACCGGTTTGTTGATCCTCAACTGCGACCCGGACCTGCCCCGCCCCAACCGGACCAATATCACCTGGGAACAGGCGCGGTACGGGTATATTTTCGAGCAGGCGGAAAAATACGGTTTGAAAGTGGACGGCCTCTATCTCGACTCCGAACTCTTCTTCGCCGGGTGGAATGAGTTCAATTTCCGCCGCGACCACTGGCAGTACGCCGACGTGCCGCTGACTTACACCGTCCGCGACGGCAAACCGCTGCCGGCGCAGCACATGAGCCTCGCCAATCACGACTTTCTGGTCTGGAACCGGAACGAGGCGGACAAGCGCGGGCTGTTCGTCGCCGGGAATGTCTGGAACCCTCTGATTCAGTTCATCGTCCCCTATGTCGACATGGTCGGCGTCGGCGAGCACTGGGACGCGAAGCCGGAGAATTTTGCCGGTATGATCAACGAATTCAAGGTGTTCCGCACCTACAGCGGCAACAAGCTGCTGAGCACGATGGATTATGTGCTCAATTTCGGCGGCGGTGTGCCGGAAACTCCCGAAGCGGTCGAAAAAGTCATGGAGCCGCGGTTGAACACCTGCCTGATGTACGGCATCTGGCCGGGAACCGCCAATGCGTGGAAGTTCCCGGAAAAAGTGGCGATGCTGGTGCCGCTGTTCGAGCGTTATGTGCCGATTTTCGACGCGATCACGGCCGCGCAGTGGCAGGTGATTCCGCGCATGAAGGTCAGCGGCGACGGAGCCGATACGATCTTCCGGGAACGCTGGGGCAAAACTCCGGCGGAGGGGCTTTTCTTCACCCTGCACAACCCGGACGCCGAGGCGAAAACGGTGACGCTGGAGTGGGATCTCTCCGACTTCGGCGGGAAGGATTTCTCCTCCATCACCGAAATGGTCGGCAGGAAGAAAGTCGAGTTCCGGCTCAAGAACGGAAAAGCGACCGCAAAGCTGGAAATCCCGGCGCGCCGCACCGTGGCGCTGGAAATCAAATAATATCTTCTGAACAGGAACCATACCGCGATGATGAAGTTTTTTAGTGCAATCCTATGTTCCGGCCTGCTCTTCTGCTGGGTCCGGGCGGATTTCATCCAGAAGGCCGGCGGCCAGCAGTTCCGCTGGGGAGAAGACGGCACGCTGCAGGAGTACCGCGTCGGCGGCAAGCCGAAAAGCGTCGGCAACGCCCGGCTCTTTGCCGCGCTGGACGCCGAAACCGGCAAGCGCGCCGATTTCACCGGGAAATTCACCGCCGAAGCGGATGGAACAGTACGTTATCGCGGCAGCGCCCCGGACCTTGCTCTGGAACTGGATGTCTTATTCCGCCCGGATGCGACAGGTTTTCTGCGGGCACAGGCGACCCTGATCAACCGTTCCGGCCAGAAGGAGCGGGCCGTTGAACTGTGCGTCTCGCTGCCGCTGGCCGCCGGAAGCTGGAACTTCAATGCTCTGGAAGGGGCCGACAGCGATTCGGGAGCGGTGAAAACCACACCCGGCCATGTGTACGAGGAGCTGCGGGAGATCGCCAACCCTCGTTTCACCATGTCTCTGTCGCGCCTGCCTTTCGGGGCGGTTGACGACGGCGAAGCCGGCGTGATGCTGGCCCATCCGCTGCGGCAGCCGCGCTTCGCCCGCTACGGCTTCAGCGTCGACGATGCCGGATGCGGAACCCTGACCATGAAAACTCCGCTGGGAATCAGCGCGGACACGGCCAAGTTTCCGAACCGGGCGACCGTGGATTTCCTGATCGGCAGCTTCCGCGCCGACCGGCACCTGCGCGGCGCGCTCGCCCGCTACCATGAACATGAACCGCAACTGTTCCGCAGCCATATCGGTTATCCGGGGGCGTGGGCCTTGTGGATTCCAGATTTTTCAATGGCGGCGGCCCGGGAGTGCGGGATGGGCTTCAACCAGCGCGAATGGGACGAGGATTTCGCCCGCGATCCGGCGGAGGCGGTGCGCATCCTCGATACGACCCGGCAATACGGCATCAAGTCGCTGCTTTACAGCGAACCCTGGTCGATCACGCTGCCCTTCCCCCGGAACTGGCATAAGGTTCATCAGGACCTCTCGGTCCGGCAGTTCGAGGATCAGGTGCCGGTGAAGCTCGGGGCGGTCAAGGAGTACGTGGAAACCCTGCGCGGCGATCCGGCTCCGACGGAACGTTTCGCCGGGGAGCTGACCAACGACGAGCTTTACCGGATTTTGCAGAACTCCGCAATCGAAATCAACGACAACGGCGACTGGCGGCTGAACTGCTACTGGGCCGGACAGTTCCACTGGGGGCGTAAATTCAAGGGACAGGACAGCGGCGCGGTGATCGTGAATCCCGATCCGGAAATACAAAAGCCCAACCGCGACACCATCACCTATGAAAAGGCCCGCTACGGCTATGCCTGGAAACAGCTGGCGAAGCATGGCCGCAAAGCGAACGGCTTCTACATTGATTCGGAAGGCTTCGCGATGGGCTGGTCGGAGTGCAACCTGCGCCGGGATCACTGGAAGGTGGCGGATCTGCCGTTGACCTACGCGACCTTCCCGGAGGACGGAAAGCTGCGGGTGTTCCAGCATATGATTCTGGCCTGCAATGATTTTCTCGAAGACATGCGCAGGCGCGCCGATGCGCTGGATTACTGTATCGCGACGAATACGTGGACGCACTTCGTCAACTTCCTGACCCCCTACGGGGATATGATCGGGGCGGGCGAGTTCTTCAATAAGGACTGGATTGCGCCGCTGGCCGATTTCCGGGAGTTCCGCTACTCCGCCGGGCGCAAGCTCGTGACGACGATGGATTACGTACTCAACTACGAGGGCGGCGTGCCGGTGACGGCGGAGGGCGTCGCCACCTATCTCGAACCGCGCCTGAACACCTATCTGCAATACGGAATTTTCGCCGGTACGGCCAACTCCTGGAACCAGCCGGAAAAGGTGGCTCTGCTGATTCCGGCGATGAAGCGTTACGCCCAATGGACGCTGATGCTCAACGAAGCAGGCTGGGAGGAGATTCCGAATGTCGTTCTCTCCGGCGCCGCCGCCGGAAAAGTCCTGGTAGAACGGTGGGGAAACCGTCCCGGAAAAGGACTGTATTACACCTTGCGCAACCGGCCGCCGCACAACGGCAACGTGACGCTGGCCGAACTGGCCGCATGGCCGGCGCAGCGCGTGACTCTGCAATGGAATCCCGGCGACTTCGGAGTAACGGAACTTACAGAGGTCACGGAACTTATCTCCGGCAGAAAACTGCCGGTGGCGCAGCGGGACGGCAAGCTCGTCTGCGATGTGGAAATCCCCGGCGGCCGCACTCTCCTGCTGCAGGTGAAATAGGTTCCGGCAATGATCCTCCCGAACCGAGAAAGGTGATACGATGTCTTTTCTGGATTGGCTGTTTGTGGCGATACCGCTGATTGCCGTGGTCGCAATCGGCGAAATGGCCCGGCGCTATACCCGTAATGTGGCCGACTTCCTCGCCGCCGGGCGGCAGGCGGGCCGTTATCTGATCAGCGTGGCCGACGGGACCGCCGGCATGGGGCTGATTTCGGTGGTCGGCATCTTCGAGATGCAGTATAAATCCGGCTACGCGCTCGATTTCTGGAACAGCTTCACGGTGCTGATCACCCTCGCGCTGACCCTGACCGGCTTCATGATCTACCGTTACCGCGAAACCCGCGTGCTGACGATGGCGCAGTTCTTTGAGATCCGGTATTCGCGCGGCTTCCGCATCTTTGCGGGATTCCTCGCCTTTGTCTCCGGGGTGGTCAACTACGCGCTGTTTCCCGCCGTCGGCAGCCGCTTCATGATCTACTACTGCGGCTTCCCGGACTACTTCTCCATCGGTTCGCTGCAGGTGAACACCTTCGGCTTCCTGATGGCGCTGTTTCTGTCGATCGCCCTGTTCATCGTATTGAGCGGCGGCCAGATCACCACGATGGTCACGGATTGCTGCCAGGGAATTTTCGGCTATCTTGGATACGCCGTAATCGTGATCACCATCCTCTGTATCTTCAGCTTCAGCGACATCCAGACCGCCGTGCTGAGCCGCCCCGAAGGGAAATCCTTCTTCAACCCGTTCAATATCGACAAGCTGGAAAGCTTCAATCTGCTGTATATCCTGATCGGCATGTTCGGGGCCGTCTACAACCGGAACGCCTGGCTCGGACAGCAGGGCTATCTGTGCGCCGCCGCCAACCCGCACGAGCAGAAGATGGCCGGCGTGCTCGGGGCGTGGCGCGCCGGCTTCAACAACCTGATGCTGATGCTGCTGGTAATCGGCGCATACACCTATATGAACGCCCCGGTTTATGCGGACCAGGCCGCCGCCGTAACCCATGAACTGGCCACCCGGATCACTCCGGAAAGCGTGGGAGGCCTGGAACAGACCGCGGTGACGCTGCGCCACCAGATGCTCGTGCCGGTCGCGCTGCGGCATATCCTGCCGATCGGGGTGACCGGCCTTTTCTGCGCTCTGGCGCTCTTTCTGATGGTGTCGACCGACACGACCTATCTGCACAGCTGGGGGACGATTCTGGTGCAGGACATCATCCTGCCGATCCGCAACAAGCCCTTCAAGCCGAAAACCCAGCTGCTTTTGCTGCGCCTCTCCATTGCCGGCATCGCAGTTTTCGCGTGGGTGTTCAGTTTCTGGTTCGGGCAGAGCACCTACATCCTGCAGTTTTTCGCGCTGACCGGCACGGTATACCTCGGAGGAGCCGGTTCGTGCATCCTCGGCGGACTGTACTGGAAAAAGGGAACGCGCCAGGCGGCCTATACCGCGATGATCGTCGGAATGTTCTTCGGCATTCTTGGATTCGCGGTAAGTTCCTGGTGGGAAGGATATTTCTACCCGACTTTGAATGTGATGGCGCCGCAACTTCTCGAAGAATTCCGGGTTCTGCTCTACAATGCGGGCGAGTCGCTGCCCTTCGTGAACTGGTCGGTCGAACCGGAGGTTTTCCGCCGCCAATTCCCGGTGTCGGGGCAGGAAATCTACCTGCTCGGCATGCTCTGCGCAATCGGCAGCTATATCGCGGTTTCGCTGCTGACCTGCAAGAAGGAGTTCAATCTCGATAAGATGCTGCACCGGGGAAAATACAACCTTGAACACTTCATCGACGCCGATGCCGACCGGAACATCCTCGAAGCCGAAAAGCACCACCGCTTCAACTGGCGCAGCCTCCTCGGCATCACCGCCGAATATTCCAGAGGCGACCGGATTCTGGCCTGGAGCGTGCTGATCTGGACCCTGTACGGCTTCAGCGTCTGCCTGGTCCAACTGGTCTGGAACCTCGGCTTCGGCATCTGGAGCGAAAAAACCTGGTTCAATTTCTGGCGCTGCTACTCCCTGCCCCTGGCCCTGCTCGTGGGGGCGGTAACCACCGTCTGGTTCACATGGGGAGCGACCCGGGATCTGCGGCGTCTCTTCCGTTCTTTGCGGAACCCCGGCAAGGCCTCCGGCACGGAAGCCGATGACGGCTTTGTGAAGCACGACAGGGAGTAAACGTTACGATACCGGCGGGACGTAATTTCCGGTTGCCCCGCCCAGCTTGCGCCACAGCCGGTAGACCCGGAGCAGAACGCCGGTTGCGAGAATGTTGAACAGGAGATCCCACACAAAAATAAAGCGGTATCCGAAGCGGTCGATCGCAACTCCGCCGAAGTAGCTGGCGAACATCATGAAAATACAGTTCAATGAAGCGTTGGCGGAGCAGAACTGCCCGTACTTTTCTGCGGGAAACAGCTGAATCAGGCAGACTCCCGTACTGACGTTCTGGATCGCGTAAACCGCCGCCATCAGAATGCCGATCACAAAAAACGCGTTGTAGTCGTGCACCATGAAATAGCCGAAAAAATTCAGGAAGATGACCAGCACTCCGCTCCCCATGAAGATCAGCAGCGGCGAAACCCGGTCCAGCACATAGCCGGTCGCCAGCACGAATCCGACCGAAATCAGCGCGGAAACGCCCATGATGTATCCGTACAGCGCCTCCGTAAGCCCCAGCTCCTTGATCGCGAACAACAGCCGGACCGTCAGTTGCATCTCCGGCTGAAGCACCGGCAGTTCGAGCCGGAAATCGACGCTCTTCTCCGTCGTGTAATAGCTGAACTCGCTGCCGGGGCCGCCGATCACATGCCGTTTGGGAACCACCCGGTCGGGCGACAAATAGAGCAAATTCCCCGCCCGGTCATAGAGCGCGAGCGCGGCGATGACCGCTTCGTCGTCCCCGATTCCGATCTTTGCCGCGGCCACGGCTTTGCCTCCCGGCCGCCATAGTGCTCCTCGGCCCGCATCGGCGTTCCGGCATGATCGAACAAGTTCAAAGTCACTCCTTCCGAACCGTATGCGAATGAGATCGCCAGCTCCAGAAAGGTGAATTTGACGCTCTTGGAAAAAGCGAGTGAACGGCACATTCTCGCATTCCGTAAGCTCAACCGTCCCCGCCGGAAGCACCGCGCGGGTCAGCTTGACCGAATCCTGTGAATAGTAGAATCCCCGCAGCGAATCCTCATAGTAGTTCGCCATCGGCGGGCGGCTGTACAGGGGCCTGCCGTCGGCCAGCGCCTCCGCGAGCCTGGTCCAGTCCCTGCCCTCAAGACAGTGGAGCCGAGGCCCGGAGGACATCAGCCCCATGCTGTTTTCCGGCGAAACCTCATGCACGGTTTTCGCCAGAAACGCGGCGGTTTCCACCATGATGTCCCGCTGCATTTCCAGATACTCCCGCCGCCACGGATGCGCCCGTCCCGGCGCCAGAATCGCCCGCACCAGCTCTTCACGCTCCACCGGACGGCCGATCCGTTCTCCGAAAAGGCGCAGGTGGCGCGGGCAAAAACAGCCGAATTCCACCGGTTCGTGGTTGAAGGTGCGGATATCGTCCTCCACCCACATCACCTGCGGACGGTTTTCGGAGTAGATCCGCCACAGCGCGCGGATATGTTCCCGCCATACCGGCGACAGGAAACAGGCACAGTGCTTCGCAACGCTTCCGTCATGCCCGACCACGCACTCCAGACCGGGCAGACGCTCCAGATCGTTCCTGCCCCGGTCGGCGTGACCGGCGGTGATCCACGGATTCAACGAATAGGAGATCTCCAGCTCCGCCAGCCGGGCCTTCACCTCGCAAAGCTTCTACCGGTAGCGCTCCGCCCAGTCCAGATCGGGGTGTCCGTGTGAAAACTCCTCTGTGTCGATTTTCACGATCACTTCATCGATCCCGAAGCGGGGGCCAGTTCCAGAAGGTCGGCCAGCGTCTCCCCGAACCGCCACGGCGGCAGGGTGCGGCGCAGTGAATACCAGGCGGCCGAATTCTCTTTTTTCATATCGCTCCTGTAATGTTGAAAGGTTTCCGCAAGGTTGCTCCGGGCAGGAAAGTCGTTTCCAGAACCCGCTGCCGCGGCTCCGCACTCCGCCCGTCCAGATGTTCCAGCAGCATCTCCGCCGCCAGGCGCCCCAGCTCAAATGACGGCGACAGGTAACCGGTCAGTGGAATCCTGCCGGGGAAATCCAGGCCGTCGGCCCCTGTCACGGAAAGCCGCCGGGGAATTTCATAACCCCGCTCGCACGCTTCCAGCCAGACGCCGGCCGCCACATAATCGTTCGCGCAGACGATGCAGCTGATCGAAGCGTCCCGCCTCATCAGCTCGCGGAATCCCTCCGTGCCGGTCTGCCGGTCGAAGCCGCCGACCGCCGAGCAGAGATACCGGCACTCCGCCTTTTCCAGCACGTCGCGGACGGCCCGGTTGCGCTCCCGCCCGGCCTGCGAACTTTCCAACGCCGGAATCACGCCGATCCGGCGGTGGCCGCAGTCGAGCACGCGGCGCACCAGATCGCACATACCCCGGTAGTCATCCGCATTCACACCGGAGAGTTTCGGGTTGTTCTTCACGCCCTGAATGCTCACGACCGGCGAATTTTCCTCCGCCAGCTCGTGCACGAACGTTTCGCGCTCCGTCATACCCCACAGCAGAAAGCCGTCGAACATCTTGCTGCGGCAGAATCTCAAATACTCCTTCTCCGCCAGAAAACGCGGCGTGACCGCAACCAGCGAGCAGTAGATTCCCCGTTCGGAGAGGGTGCGCTCAATTCCGCCGATCACCCCGGCAAGATTGTAGTCGATCGAATCATGCCCGCTCAGGCAGTGTTCCGGGACCAGCAGCGCCGTCAGATTGCTCCGGTTGCGGAACATCCTGACCGTATTGATGTTGGGCATGTACTGGAACCGGTCGCACACCTCCCGGATCCGGGCACGCTGCTTTTCGGAAACCGTATGGGCCAGCTCCGGCGACAGCGCGCGCGAAACCGTCGCCGTCGAAATCCGCAGCATCCCGGCGATCCGGCGGATGTTGATCCGTTCTTCGTGTTCCATACCGCTCACACCTCCAATGCGTAATCGTCAAGATAGAACCCGCGCGTTTCCCCCGCCCCCAGCACCAGCTGGGTTCCCCGGCGGGCGAAAAGCAGCCGGATATGCACCAGATAAGGGCCGAGCCGGGACCGGCCTCCAGCAGTTTCCGTTCGATCCGGCCGGCTTCCGCTTCATCGATGTCGTTGAAAACCAGATAGCCGCTCTTCGGCAGCCACTGCGCCACATCCTGCCGCGGCGACTGATAGGCAAACGAAAGCTCCCGATTCTCCTGCCGCAGTTCCCGGCTGATTTTCCCGGCGAGGGCGATGACCCGCGCAGTACAGTCGCTCAGGATTTTTCGGAAGCTCCTCAAGCTCCATTAAAAAATCGCTGACCGTGATCCGTTCGGGCAATGCCTCGCGCCAGCGCGCCGGAAAAATTCCACACCCGTACGCCAGCCCCAGCAAAGCCCCGCACCCGGCGGCGGTGCAGTCGGTGTCCTTGCCGAAATTGATGCACATGGTAATCGTCCGGATGAAATCCCCCTGCCCGTACAGAACCGCAGCGACCAGAAAGGCGATATTCATATAGCAGCAGGTGAAATTATGGCTCCCGAACCGGCCCAGGATCAGTTCGCGCAGTTCACCGGCCGGAGTTTCCGCCGCGTGCAACGCGAACACGTAATTGACCGCCCGCGCCACCTGCGAATCCGCCGGAATCACTTCCAGCGCCCCTTTCAACGCGGCAACCGGATCATTTACCGCAATTGCAATGCTGCCGGCAGCCGCCATGTACATTTCGCCCCAGACCCCGTCGCCATAGTGGTCGACCATTGCATCCTGAGCCGCGAAACAGGCCGCCTGACGCGGCTTTCCCGGGGAGAGGCACGACCAGATTTCGCTGCGGATCGTCGCTCCCATGCCGTCGCCGAAAGAGGAATTGTCGACGTAACCGCTCAGCGGCGGTTCGAGTCCCCGGCGCAGGTTGCGCACCGCGACTCCATACTCATCCATGCCGTACTTGATATGCTCGCGCCATGCTTCGGCCAGATGGGCGGAGGTGGGCCGGCCCGCATATTTTTCAGCGCAGATCAGCCACAGCAGCTGCAGCTCCAGGTCATCATTCGGCCCGAGATCCAGAAACAGCTCTTTCTCCGTAAGGTTCAGCCGGTACGGCACCCCCTCGTACGGAGCCCCCAGGCCGCCTCCCAGCGACTTCCCGATCCAGCAGGCCGTCACCTTATCGGCAAACAGTTTCAAATCAACAGCTTCCACGACATCTTCACCTTCCTTAAAATCAGATGTAACATGTTTCATTTTCTATTAGAATAACCTGCCGCAACAAAAATGCAAGTCATCCAACCATCGAAAAGCAGAAAAATACCGTTGCGCCCTTTCTCCGGTATGCGGACACCCGACACGACTCAACCTGATCCTTCCGGCCCCGACACCATACGGAGCCGGATTTGTTACCGGGAAGCGCCGTTGCGGGTTGAAAGTTGCGTCGGCAATGCTTCAGGCGCTGGTCCGCCTGACCAGCCGAATCTCGGCTTACACCTGAAACCGTTCAGCCTTTTCGATCCGGCGGATCATCAGGTCGATCGCACGCTCCATCGCTTTCGGTATCCAGCGTTACCGTGGCGAGCCCCAGATCGAAAAAACAATCCAGATACGGAATATTTGCTGATGCCGATGATCTCAATCTCATCAGGAATCCGGAAGCCGAGCTTGATGGCGATCCGGCAGAAATAGAGCACCTGTTGATCGTCGGATGCAACGATGCTGTCAACTTCGTACAAATACCGGCGCAGTGTTTACCGATCCGCTAGGTCGACGATGTTCGAGTCGAGCACCAGCCGGGCCGAATAAGAGCTTATCACCTAATAAAGAAAGGTTATAATACCGCGCCGAAATTTCAGCTGCAAAGTCTGAAAAAATCGGCGATAATGGAATTATCGATGATTTTTACGGACAAGCGGATGGATTTTCGCCGCAAGTCAGAACATTTTGGCTTATTAGTTGACACCATGTGCAAGTTTCTTGCATGCTGCGTAAAATTGCTCTGTCACTCCGGAATTTTCTCTGATTTTATATGAATTCACGGGCGGCCCCCCCCGGGGTCTTCAACCATTTCGGGAAGTTCCGATTTCAAACGCGGACTTTGATATACCTTGTTCCCTTCTGCATCCTCGTGCAGCAGCAGAATGCCGTCTTTCCGAGAATAACATTTGCGACCGTTCCTGATGATTTCGATAATGCGGTATTTTCCGTCTTCGCAAACGGCACAGATGAAGATCCCATTGTTTCCGTAGCGTGAACCAATTCGTCCGTCCGGCATAAAATTCACCTGGTAATAAAGCGATTCGCCTTCCGGCGAAATTCCGGAAAACGTTTCTCTCCGCAATGTTCCATCCTGACGGAAATAGTGTTTGCGGCTGGAGTTGTCAGAGGAATGCGTTATGTCATATACCATTGCGATCCCCGATAGAATTGCGGCAAAATAAATGAAAAGAGAGAGCCACTCCAGCATTATGCCCTTGTGAAAGCGCCGTCCGAAAATCCGCCAATATTCGGAATCCATCCGCGCGGGGTCAATCAGCGCCGAATCGCCGCCGAAGTTCGGAAAACGGGAAATCATTCCGCCGGAACGGAACAGTTTTCGGGAAAATTCGTACACTTCGTATCCGGCGCACGGCAGAGAGGATAACGTCTTCGTCTGAGCCATGTCGAACCGAAAGTATTCCCCGAACACGGCTATCCACATAAACGCGGTAATCCAAAGCACAAAGGACGTGTAAACACCGTAAGAAATCACCAGCATCGCCCATGAAAATATCGGTAACAGGAAGAAAAAACTGATGAGTGCGACCGCATGTCCTCCCGGCATAATCGTGTATCGCAAATCCCGCATGGAGTCCGCCGTAATCACCGGGTGCTTGGCGACAAAACGCGAGAGCAGGATTCGCAGATACGCGGTATATGCCGGAATCGCCAGCATGGAAAAAATAAACATTCCGGCATACCAGAATACGGGAGCCTCCGGTCGACCGCAAACCAGCCATCCCCCAAAACGCGGCCCCGCGTGCTCCGGTCCGACCATGGTCGCTAACACAAGGTTCACTTTAAGCCTCCTTCCGTTTTCCATGGATAATAGGAATCAATAGTCCCGTCCGACCAGAGGCGGTGGCGTAGGTCTCCGGCATGGGTGCGTGGTGCGTCTTCGATAACGATAAAACGTTCATTGGATTTCTTTTGCCCTGCGCCGGGATAGAGGTAATTTCCGAAGCGTTTGCAATTCTCATTCAGTTCGTAACGAAGCGCCTCGTCCGCCGGAAAGTTATCCGACAGCAATTCATCCGGGTAGTAACCATATTTCTTCTGATACCGGACATACGCCTTCTGAAAATCAGACAGATTCCGCTGACAGGATTTGCGGTTCTGTTTTTCTTTGGATTGGCACAGGCAAATCGAAAAAAACAGAACGAACAAGGTGAAAAGCAATGGGACCAACAACATTCTTGTTTCTGTTTTAATGATTTTGACCACATTCAACAGGATAAAGACAACAGATACAACGATGATCAGGTAAAATCCAACTCGCCCCGGCCATTCATTGCTGTGCGAGTGGAGCGCGATGAATTCTTCCCATTCAAAGAATGTCGACGTGCTGATTTTCCCTTCCAGACCACGCCACCATTGCAAGACTGTTCCGCCGCTCCAAAGACTCCACCAGAAAAATGCAGGAACGTAAAGGAGCAAAACCGTAAACAGCGACCAGCTCTTTTTCCAGTCGAACCATCCGTTGATTTTCACTTCGCCACTCCGTTGGAATTTTTCTCCGGCTGTTTCGGGGCATTCCCCAAGATTTTGCTCATGAATTCTTCGGCGGCTTCATCGGTTACAACGATTTTCCCGTCCTTGTCATAGTTCCACATATCCTGTTCGATTGCATTGGCGATCAGATTGACGAAATGCGCCAGGGAGCCGATGGTTCCATCCTCCCCGGGAGTTTCGAGCATCTCATAAAAAACTCCGGTCAACTCCGGTGTCATGCCGAGAAAATAACCGTCACCCGCGCCATCATGCAACAGCATCATGGCCCTTGTCCGATCGGGAGCGGTCATGCGGAGCAAGGGCGTGTCACTCATCTCCCGGAGGTTGGCAGCAAACTCTACTCCGACAATTTCTGCGCCGGGAATCAGTTCGCACCCCTCCAAGCCGGAAACGAATTCATACCACATGTACAAGGCTTCAAGTTTCTTCGTCTGTGTCGCATTGTCGAGTTGAATGCGCCGGGCTGCTTCCAGCGGTTTTCGTTTTGCCTGCAACACGGGAGCTTTCGCAGTTAACGCCTTGTCCAACCGGATGAAAGCTTTCGTAAGTTCGGAGTTTTCTTCGACGCTCAACGGCATATCCGCAAACTTCACCGGCGGCGGAATGGCCGCGATGCCGATCCCCAGCAAGGCCGCCAATAATATCACGACGATTCCGACCAGGCTGGCGCATCCGATCAGGCAGCCTTTCGCCGCTTTCCCATCCCGGCCGGGAGTGGTTTTCGGCATGAGCGGCTGCTGGCGTTTCAGGTTTCGCCACGCCTTCACTCCGACGAAGAGCGTCCACAGCATCCAGGCGTGGAATACGACGTCCACCCAGATGCTGCCGCCACCCTCGGGAATAAACGGAATCAGTAAAATCGTATCAAAAATAAAGAGCAGAAATGAAATCAGGATAAAACAACGGTATTTCCTGGACAACAGCCAGCATAGAGCATAGACCGCCACAGACGCAATCGCGATGGCAAGAAAGATTGTCGCCAATATCTCCGGTTGTCCTTCCTCTACCGCAGTTTTTCCCAGGATCGTTGCAAATGTCGGGAAGAATGCCGAGAACGGAAACGAGATGTCCGCATCCGTTGAAATCAGGATCACGTTGACCGTAGAGAGCAGGACCGCCACTCCCAGGTTGGTCACTGCACCGGCATAGTCTTTCAACGCAGCATCCCATTCCAATGAAGTTTTTGCAGACGCCTCCACGGACGACCGCAACGGGACGAACTCTGCAGGAATCTCTGTCGGCGTCGGGACGGAGGACACATTCATTGCCAATGGTGCTTCCGGCTCCGGAAGTGAAACCGAAACAGGCCGCAAACAGATGTTCCGGTATTTCTCTATCGCCCGGGGACTGAATCCCTCTTTCTGCAAAACGGTTTCTGCAGGGAACGGCTGCTTTTGGTTCATGAACGAAACATAAAGCTCATTGGACAGGTAATGCCGGGAGAATGAGGCAAAATCAAGCGACAGCGCTTTCAGGGACCGATTGTTGTTCTCGCGGATGGCTTTTTGCTCAAGACATTTCCGGAACAGAACTGTCGGCGGCATTCCCGGATAACAGTCAAGGGTGACTCCCGGAACTTGCAGGGCCAGGGGGAGTTTTCCGTTTATCAGTCCCATGACGGAACCGTCATCAAAAAAAACGGAAAATTCCGTGAGGTTTTTGAGATTGACCCGCATCCCGGTTAAAGTCACTATTATGCGAAAAAGCAGATTGGGCCGTAAACGTTTCACTACCGCCCATACAGCACCATCCCGGGTGCGGAGAATACGACCGAAAACTTTTCCCGTGGATATTGAAAGTTCTTCAGCGGGTAAGTAGCAATCGGCTTCGAAAATCATGCCCGCCTTACTCAATTCGGCGGCGGTCTCCTCAATATCCCGGACATATTCAGGCGGATAGTCGCATAAATCCGCCTTCTTGAGAATGGCGTCAAACTCAAGAAAATCATATACCGCGTGACGTATAGAACGCGAATTTTCATTTTTTAAAGGCTTAAAGGCGATGATCAGAAGGGAAATGGCTGCAAGCGGGATGAATGCCAGAACGTTCGGCACGGCATTCCCCCAGACCAGTTTCGAAATCAGTAGTGTGGGAAGCGAGAACAGAAAAAGACAAGCGGAACCGAAGAATATACTTGACCATTTCATTGTTTCATGTCTCCTGCTTGAAATTGGTGTTCCATTATTCTCTTCTCGCGAGCGTTTCAACGGTTTAGTGGGAGATGCAGGGGTCTTTCACCACAGGATGCTCCAAGGTGAAAGTATTGCCCTTGCTGCGCGTATAATACCGGGAATGAGTTCAACCGACATGCGACAATTGCATTGTCTTTGCCGCCCGGGACATGGCGGAAAATGAGAAAAGAAGCCAAGAGACCGACTTCGGTTTGGATCGTTGCAGTTACCGTCATATAAACGTCCCGTAGTTGTGCGGCCGCTTTTTACGTAATGCCTGATTCTAAAGGAAACAGCCGCAAAGCTCTATTTGTCCTTTTATAATTATACTTGAATGGAGGAACATTGCAAGAGATATTCTTAAAAAATTGCTATTCCCATTTTCATTTCACTCCTTTCTTCTTCGCTCCTCCCCCTGTAGGAACAATTTTATGGAAAGGGGCGCACCTCTCCATGCTGCCGGCACCGTACTTCGGCATGCTTCTTGACCTGACCGGCAGCCCTTACCCGCATATCTTTACCGTCTGCGGCATTTTCGGGGCACTTGGACTCGGCTGTCTGCCGACCATCTACCGCAGCTTCATCAGGCTCGGCGGCAACCGGAACTACATCGCTCCCGGATTGAACTGAGTCTGCTTTCCACTCCGCACCGTTCCATCCCCATAGAAAAATCAAAAAAAGATTCCAGCCGCCGGAAATCTCTCCGCTCCTTATTCAGTTTTCCGGCGGAATAGAGACGGAACTTCCGCAAAATCAGGTTTTCCGGCCAAAAAACGACTTGACTTCCCGCAATATTGAATTATATTGCCAGTTAGTTAGTATTCATTAACACAACAGGTCCTTTATGAAATTGACGAAACGGCAAAATGAGATTATCGACACGGCGCTGAACCTGACCGCCAGCGGCGGCATTCAGAATCTGACCATCAAAAATCTGGCGGACGCGCTCGGCATCACGGAGCCGGCAATCTATCGCCATTTCAAAAATAAATCCGAAATCGTCAAAACAATGATCGCCCGTTTCGATCAGGCCGTTTCGGCTGAGGACCGGGAGCTTCATGGCTTCGACGCGGTCGCCGCCTTCGCCCGGCGCCGCTTCGAGCAGGTGACGGCCGCCCCTCCTCTGGCGCGGGTGATGTTCGCCGAGGAGCTGTTCATGGACGACGAGGAATTCACGGAACTAGTGTTCAGGATGATGCACCGGCACAAGGCGGCGCTGGAACACAGCTTCCGGGAGGCGCAGGAGAATGGGGAGATTCGGCGGGATATCCCCTCCGACACCCTGTTCCGGCTGGTGTTCGGCCCGGTCCGGCTGCTGATCAAGCAGTGGGGGATGACCCGGGGAGCTTTCGATCTTCATCAAAAGGGCGAGGAGCTTTTGAGTACCCTGCGCACAATTTTGCGTTAAATTTTTTTCATGCAATCAGTTAGTCTTTATTAACAAACCTAAAGGAGATATCCAGAATGAAACGGAAGATCATTGAAATCGATGTAGCGAAATGCAACGGCTGTGGCGTGTGCATTCCGAATTGTCCGGAGGGGGCGCTGCAACTGATCGACGGCAAGGCGCGGCTGGTGAGCGATCTCTTCTGCGACGGCCTCGGCGCCTGCCTCGGCGAATGTCCGCGAGGGGCAATCCGGACAATCGAGCGGGAAGCCGAGCCGTATGACGAACGCCGGGTGATGGCCAACATCGTCCGGCAGGGAGCCGGCACGATCCGGGCGCACCTGAAACACCTGAAAAGCCACGGCGAATTCAAATATCTGGAAACCGCGGTCGCCTGTCTGAAGGAGCACGGGCTCCCGATCCCGGAACTTGAAGATCCGGACAAACAGTCCGGCGGCTGCCCCGGAACCCTCGCGAAGAAGCTGGCGGGAAAACCGGAAAAAGCACTCGGTGGCGGAGCTTCCGCGCTGCGGCAGTGGCCGGTCCAGCTGAAACTGCTGAATCCGGCGGCGGAATATTTCGACCATGCCGACCTGCTGATTTCGGCGGATTGCGTCGCCCACGCCTATGGCGCGTTCCACCGGGATTTCCTGGCTGGAAAAATTCTGGTCATCCTCTGTCCGAAGCTGGACAGCGACATCGAGGGCTACGTGGAAAAGCTGGCGGAAATTTTCCGGCGCCATGAAATCCGCTCCGTGACTGTGGCGCGCATGGAGGTTCCCTGCTGCGGCGGCACCGTCGCCATCGTGCAGGAGGCCCTGAAAGCGGCCGGGAAAGCGCTTGAAATCAATATAAAAACCATCGGAATCGACGGCGAAATCCAATGACCCGCAACCATAAGGTTGGAACCGCGCAACAGAACAGTCATAGTAAAAGCCTCCTTTTACCAGACCGGGGAAATGTCAACACGCAGTAGCAAACCCCGCCCCGTCTTGATTAATCAGGAGGAAAATCACCGGTAAGTTACACAGATATTACCTCAAGAATGGTCCTCCCGGAGGGATTGGCCTCGCAATTGCCCGGCTCGGCTTCGCCGTGAACCCCGCCGAACGGGAGAGGGATGCTTCGCTCCCCGGAGCGTTTCACGCTCCTTCAAATCCTTTCGGCGTCCCTTTTTTTACAAAAAATATGGTACACCCAAAGTGTAGAGCCAACTACCCGCAGCTTGAGCTCAAAATAAGTTACAACCCATTGGTCTGAAACGAAAAACTATCGTTCTGACCTGATGGTTTTGCAAGGCTTCCAAGATCGTAAAAACGGCACTTTTCGGCACTTTTTCCCTTGTAAACGGCACCCGATGGCACCCTTTGAAAAGTGTGGTCCCCCAGCTCCAATCCAGAAATCAAACAACTGATTTACTATAACTCTTCATATTCGCCATTGCAAACCAGTTTTCAAAATTTTATTTTGAAATAATGTAAAATATCATTGACATTCATTATGA
>ERZ1034917.210-NODE-210-length-56631-cov-12.684071_pt1 | contig 56631 bp, 42 predicted proteins | sample MGYA00520605_ERZ1034917 | MGnify/ENA primary metagenome ERZ1034917 (study PRJEB33766, sample SAMN09781784) | gut metagenome | biome: gut microbiome | host: Homo sapiens | place: Madagascar | study: EMG produced TPA metagenomics assembly of the PRJNA485056 data... | reverse complement strand
TCACGCGCAGGACTGCGGCGGAGCACTGGACAAAGCAGGATGCGTAAGCATCCGGGTAGGGTGCAGGTCGAAAGACCTGCCTAGAGGGAGAGGATGGCGGAAAGATTGTTCTTCATATTTTCAAATTCGAGACCGCCATTCAAGACTTTCAAAGCAGTATCATAAAGTTCTTTTGCTCCATTCCGGTTGTCAGGCACCATATACTTCATTGCCCTGACGGTATTCTGCAAATAAATCCGAATCATGGCATTGACTTCCAAATCCGTCGGATTCGCCATCTGCGCCATTCCCAGATTGCCTTTCAACAGCTCCAGACCGGCGCGCACTTCACGCTCTTTCCCGGTAAACAGAGGATTGTCCGAGAGGATCTGCCATGCGATATCAGTAGGGAGCGCATTCCATTTCATCTGCCGTACCCGCCCGTCCCGGTCCTGATAATCAATAAAGCCGCTGGAAATCATAATGATTTTGCCAAGTCCCGGCAACTCCTTTGCAGAGTATTTCGTACCACTTTCAGCGATATCCAGCAAGATGCGTCCGAGGAACAGATTTTCCTGTTCCCGTTCATTCAGCCATCCGGTGCGACGGGGATACTGAACGGATTCCACGGCAAGAAGCGCACTGATCTCGCGTAAACGCAATTGAGGGCGAAGCTTCATGATCTCCGCCCGAATCATGTCGCGCCAGTTCTCCTCAAGAGTCAATTCCAGGGAAGACACACGCTCCTGCAGGGCATTCCGCTCCGTCTCCAGAGATTTGATTGTGGCATTGAGAGCATTGAGTTTCTTCAGATTCTCCTCATAAAGCTTTCTGGTCCGGGCGGTCTCCTCGGCGGAAATCGCTTTGTTTTCGGCTTCTTTCATACGGACGGTCAAAGACTCCGCCTCGGCTTTGAGCGCGGCGTTGTCACGGCGTGCATTCCGGAGGGAATTGAGCAGATTCCTGTTTTCGAGCTGGGAACGCCTGTATGCGGCTTCGATCATGATCGCGCGGATATTGTCAAGCATGAACCGCTGGGTGCGGCTGCGCGGTTTTCCGAACTCGGCGAGAATCTTTTCCCCCTCCTCCTGAATGACTTTCAAAGGCAGACTTCCGTCATTTGCAAACCGTTTGAAATAGGCGGTCTTCTGTGCAATGCGCGTCTCGACGGATGTATTGATCGGAGTATTGCCATACCAGTAAAGAGTCACAATGATTCCGAGAATCAGCGCCACAGGGATCAGCGCCAGAAGAATCCGCAGATATTTCCGGCGTTCCCTGATTTCATCCTCCAGTTTGAGCACATTTTTTTTGGCTTCGGAAGATTCGTGCTGCATTTCATAGTCCAGGCGCTTCAGAGAGATTGTGTGAATCTCCGGCACGAGGGAACGGTCGGGCGCGGTTTTCTGGCGGATCGTCCAGATTTCATTCAGCAGATCCTCCATATCTCGGTAACGGTCGGCAGGCTTTTTCGCCATCATCTTTCTGACGAGACGCGCAACGGGAACAGGAACGGCGGTATCCACTTTGTTCAGCGGAACGGCATCTTCCTCGAAATGCTGGTGCGCCACACTGCGGACCGTTTCCGCATCGAACGGAAGTTTGCCGGAGATCATCTGGTAAAGCGTGACGCCGAGTGAATAGATGTCGCTGCGGGTATCCAGCGGCTCGCCGGAGAACTGTTCGGGACTCATGTAGGAGGGGCTTCCGGAAATCTCCATGTCCTTGCTCCATTCACTGGTCTGCATGGCAAGTCCGAGATCGGTCAGTTTGACAATGCCGTCTTCGGTAATCATGATATTGTCGGGCTTCACATCGCGGTGAATCAGACGGCTCTCCTCCCACGCGTAATAGAGCGCCTCGGCGACCTGCTGAATGATATGGAGCGACTCATCGACCGGAATCCTGCCTTCGCGAAGAATCCTCTTCCGGACGGTTTCCCCGGTAATGTAAGTCATTGCCATATAACAGATGTTGTCTTCCTCGCCGATCGCGAAGGATTGCACCAGGTTGATATGGCTGAGTTTTGCGGCGGCGCGCGCTTCGTTCAAAAAGTCGTTGATTCCCTTATGCGTACTGTATTCCGGTGAAAGAATCTTGAGCGCAACCTGCCGCTCCAGAGAAAGCTGGGTCGCCAGATAGACCGCGCCGATGGAACCCTCTCCGATCTTGGATTTGATCAGGAAATCGCCGATAATGCATCCGTCCTCGAACCTGCCGACAGGCACCATCACGGTCTTGGCACAGCTCGGACATGTCATACTGTAACCGCGCGCCGACTCATCCGCATTAATCGCATAAAAACAGAAAGGACACCTGAACCGCATAAAAAAACCTCCGGCGGAAACATCTGTTGCAAATGAAATTTCAAACGCCGTAATATCGTCTGTTTTCCGCTGTTTTTCAAGAGCCGTTCCGTTTTTTACCGCCCGGATTGCAGAAAAGATACCCTGAACCAAAGAAACAAAAGAAAAGCTCCCGGAAAAACAGGGCACGGATTTTATTCTCCCTTTCAAATGTGCCCGCAGAGATTTCAAAATGCGGCTTGACATATCAATAAATCATGATATATTAATATATTGAACTGAAAATAGGGGGTTATTGCTTATGAAAGTAATCATCATCGGCGGAGTCGCAGGGGGAGCAAGCGCGGCGGCGCGTCTGCGCAGGCTGGACGAACAGGCGGAAATTATTCTTGTGGAACGCGGGGAGTCCATCTCTTACGCAAACTGCGGGTTGCCTTACCATCTGGGAAACGTCATCCCGGACCGGAATGATCTGCTCGTCATGACTCCGGAAAAATTCAATGCACGCTTCCGCGTGGATGTCCGCACCCGCTGCGAAGCGGTATCCATCGACCGGGTCAATAAGAAAATCATCCTGCGTGATCTTGTCTCCGGCAGTGAGGTCAGTGAAACTTATGACAAACTGATCCTTTCCACCGGCTCCTCTCCGGCGCCGGTCTCCATTCCCGGCGCGGATCATCCGGGGGTATTTCATCTCTGGACTCTTGCCGATATGGACAAACTGGAAGCGCATATCAGAAACGGTGCAGAGAAAGTACTCGTGATCGGCGGCGGATTCGTCGGGCTTGAACTTGCGGAGAATCTCAATGAACGCAAACTGGAAGTCACACTGATTCAGCGCGGCCGTCAGCTTCTGCCGACGCTGGATTACGAGATGAGTTCCCTGCTGGTGACGGAACTCCGCAGACAGGGAATACGGGTGGAAATGGATACGGAAGTAACCTCGTTCCAGCCGGAAGGCAAAGGGTTCTCCGCCATTCTCAGCAACGGGCGGGAATTGCCGGCGGATACGGCTGTCCTGAGCATCGGCGTCAAGCCGAACTCGGAACTGGCGAAAACCGCCGGACTGGAACTCGGCACAAGGGGACATATCGTCACGGATCAGGAGCTCCGCACCAGCGATCCCGACATCTATGCCGTCGGCGATGTGATTGAGGTCACGGATCCGATTTTCGGCGGCAGGACAGCCATTGCCCTTGCGGGTCCGGCGAACCGCCAGGGCCGCATGGCTGCGGACAACATCACCGGCAGGCACAGCCAATACCAAGGCACGATCGGCACGTCGGTCATCAAAGTCGGCCGCCTGACCGCCGGAATGACCGGTTATTCTGAACGGCGGCTCGCGTCAATGGATGTGCCTTACCATAAAATCTATCTTCATCCGAATTCCAATGCGTCATACTATCCGGGCGGGGCACAGCTCCACATGAAAGTCATCTTCGGGCATGACGGCAAACTGTTCGGCGCACAGATTGTCGGCGCAAAGGGTGTGGATAAACGGATCGACGTGATTTCAAGCGCGGTCTGGAACGGTAAAAAGATTCAGGAGCTTGCGGAACTGGAACTTGCCTACGCGCCTCCGTATGCCTCAGCAAAGGATCCGGTGAATCTTGCCGGAATGATCGGGGAGAATGTCATCGGCGGACTGACCCGGCTCGCCCATTTCGACTCTCTGCCGGACGGCTGTTTCCTGCTTGACGTAAGGGAGAAAGCCGAATTTGAGCTTGGCTCTCTCCCTGGCGCGCGCAACATCCCTCTCGGCGACCTGCGGAAACGTCTGGCGGAACTGCCGCGCGGACGCATGATCTATATCTTCTGCCAGTCCGGGCTTCGCGGATATGTGGCGGAGCGGATCCTTGCCCAGCACAGCTTCGACGCTGTCAATCTTTCCGGCGGATACCTGACATGGAAGATGTTCCAGCCGCTTCAGGCAACTCCGCCTGATCCGGTAAAGAAAGAGACAGGCAGACCGGTGCTCGCAGTCTGTAAAAAGCAGCTTGATGTCCGCGCCCTCGCCTGCCCCGGACCGGTTGTCCGCCTGAAACAGGAAATGGACAATCTGAACACGGGAGAAAGCCTGGAGCTCCTTGCCCCGCAGTCTTTCGACGTCGATCTGATGAACTGGATCAAATCCAGCGGCAACGAGCTGGTCAGCCAGGAGATGAAAACGGATTATCTCTCCGCCATCATCCGTCGCAGGATTCCGGGCGCGGAGTCTCATGCGCTGCCTGCGGCTCCCGCGGAACAGACCGGCGCAATCGTATTGTTCAGCAATGATCTGGACAAGGCGATGGCGGCGCTCATCATTGCATGCGGCATGGCAGCTTCCGGAATGAAAGTCGGAATCTTTTTCACCTTCTGGGGATTGAGTGTCCTGCGGAGGAACCCGGCGCCCCCGGTCCGGAAAAACGCACTCTCGAAAATGTTCGGCTGGATGCTTCCGAAAGGCGCGTCCCGGCTCAAACTTTCCAAGATGAACATGGGCGGGCTCGGAACCGCAATGATGAAACATGTCATGGCGCAGCAGAACGTCGCGACGCTTCCCGACCTGCTGAAACAGGCGAAGGCGCTGGGCGTGAAATTCATTGCGTGCGAAATGGCGATGAACGTTATGGGCATTTCCCGTGAAGAACTCGTCGAAGTCGATGAAGTTGCGGGAGTCGCCAGCTTCGTCGAGCTTGCAAAGCAGAACGGCAGGACTCTCTTTATCTGAAAAGGAAACGCCGGAGCCGGGATATCCGGGCTCCGGCAAAAGCATATGGAAACTCTGCCGGTAAATTATGTTGCACAGATGAGCGAAGTGCTGAAACTGCTGGGAAACGTCCAGCGGCTCCGCATCATTGAATTTCTGGACCTGCGCGGCGAGTCCGCCGTATCGGAGATTGTAGAGGGCGTCGCCGGACGGCAGGGGGCGGTTTCGCAGGATCTGAATCTTCTGCGCCGGGGCGGGCTGATCTCCCGCCGCCGCTCCGGACGCCGGATTTTCTACAAGATCAGCGAAACGCATTGCCTGACGATCCTCAACTGCATGAGGAACCGTTCCGCACAGCCACTCCCTTGAACAGCCGCCCGTAAAGCGACTTCGGGGAATTCTGCCTTTGGCAACCTGCGTATTCCGCTGGATCGAAGCAGAGCCAAAGGTTCCTGCTATGGTATTTTTATTTTTCACTGTACCATCAGACCATACTGCCCAAAGCTGGAAGTAAGACATCATTCAAATCTTTATTTCAAATAAATTTTCCGTTTTTTTCATTTGCCCTATTGACAAAAACAGGATTTTGACATATAATTATGTATAGCGTTAAACAAACAGATAAAAAAACAGACAGGCTGTACCGGATGATAGCAAAACGGGTCACATTGAAAGAGGTCGCACAGGAGGCGGGAGTCAGCATGATTACGGCTTCCAACATCATCAGCGGCAAAAGACTGGATCATGCCAGCCCTGCGACACGGCACAGGGTGCAGGAAGCAGCACGCAGACTGGGATACCATCCGAATCTGGCGGCACGTCAGCTCGCCAGCCGGAAGAACAATGTCATCGGTATGCTGATCGACAGCGAATCCCCGATCTTCTACCGCGATGTCCTCCGGGAACTGGAACGCCTTGCCAATGCCAAAGGCTGGCGCCTGCAAATCGGGATTGTGCATAACGACCTGAACTCAATCCGGCAGTATGTCAACGATTTTCTCGGAAATCAGATCGGCTATGTCGTCTGCGCAACTCATAATTATCCGGATTTCGGGGCGGAGATCCCCGCCATGTTTGAACCGTTCCGGAATGTGGTCTTTCTGGAAGAACCGCTTTGCCCGACCCGTTTTCCGGTTGTCGCATCGGATCATAACGCGAATTATTTCCATGCGGCAAAAGGGCTGATCGCACGCGGGAGAAAGCGGATCATCTGCTGTGCCAGAACAATCTCTTACCGTGATCCGAGTTTCTTCAAAGCGGAAAAAGGATTCAAAGCGGCATATGCCGGTGCCGGGGTCCCTTTCGAGGAGGGATTCTGGTTCGTCAAACCGGAGCCGTTTGACAAACATTTTGCAGAACTCCTTGATCTGAAACCGGATGCGTTGATCGTCGCCAATGAGAAAATGATGTTCAAGGCGTTGAAACAGCTGAAAAAAGCACATTTGCGGGTTCCGCATGACATTGCCCTGTTCAGCGCCGAACTTTCCGTATTCGCCGAACTGGCGGACCCTGCCTTTTCAGGATTCAGCTACAATGCGGAGGAGCTCGCCGTTCAAATCATGAAACATCTGCCTCTATCTTCCGATGATCTGCCGGACCGGAGTCCGGTTGAATATATCCGCGCCAATCTGGTGTGGAGCGAGTCCACGGAATCAAACAGAATCAATCATACGGAAAGGAAAAAACATGCAGGAAAGATCTGAAATGAGAAAATTACAAGGAAACCATCCTTGGCGACTGACTTTGCCGAAAGGGAAGAAAAGCGGGAAACAGAGGGAAAAGAAATCTTTCACTTTGATAGAGCTCCTTATCGTTATTGCAATCATCGCGATTCTTGCCGCCATGCTGCTTCCGGCATTAAATAAAGCACGGGAAAAAGTGCAGGGAGTCAGTTGTATGAATAATATGAGGCAGTTAGGATTCGGAGCGATACAATATACCGGAGATACAGGAATGCTCCTTCCCAAACTTCGCGGAAAGGGCGGTTCCACACCAGTGTTTAACAGTTGGACACACATGCTTGCCTCATATCTGAAATTTCCATCGAAAAGTTTTGGTGAGTCAATTGAACTTGACTCTACTTTGGTTATTCGCAGTCTGATGTGTCCCTCTGACAAAAAACCGTTGTTCAGTGATTCGCCAACGAATCAATATATGACAGGAAAAGGCGGACTCTCTTACATCCTGAATGAACATCTGGATGGACGCTTGGAAAATTTTATAAAATTCCCGGCAAAAACTTTTCTATTTGTGGAAGGCATTGGCACAATAACTGCAATGAATGCTACGATGGGAGGGCACAGTCGTATTGGTTACCGTCATCCGCATAGTCTTATTCCTTCAATTCCAGACGATTCCGGAGTGCCGCCCGATCCATATTCCAGAGTCGGTACCAATGTATTATTTATGGATGGACATGTAATCTCAATCAAGGGACGCATCATTACATTCAAAAAGGATGCAGGTCCAGGGATTGGACACTGGCATCCGGTCTATGGAAATACAGGTACAAAATTTGTCTGGTAATTGAAAGGGGTTTTCTATGAATATATCATCTTCCAAAAGTTTATTTATGTTATTCTGTGTAGTTCCATTCCTGCTTCACTCGGAGTCTCCGGAATATTTCAGAGTTCTTGCACATGATTTTCCAGGTTCCCAAAACAAGCCCGGATATTCCTCTCGTGCTTCCGGTTGCTGGCAACCGGCAAAAGAAGATATTTGCAGAGGATTTGCAGTTGGTGCAGTGGACATATCCGTGACACCAAGACCTGATTTTATATGGGAGAAACCGGGTTCTTTAAATCGTAAAATTACTGCCCAGGCTTCCCGGGGTGAAATCCGTACTTTTTCTTTTGTTCTCCGAGCGCTTCAAAATCTCAATCATCTGAGATTTGTCTGCCGCAGCCTGAAAAGCGGTTCTGGCCGGCGGATTGAGACAGATCATCTGCTGCTTCAATCCGTGAAAGCCTTTGAGGGGGCCCCAGCTCGTTATAAAGAGCTTTTCAAAGCGGAGTTTCTTTCGAATGCTCTGCCGTCAAAACTAGCAAAAGGGCATTCCAGTTTTTTCTATCTTTCCATAGCAATTCCCAAAGATACTCTGCCTGGATTTTATGAGGGAGAAATCATAATTGAAAATGGCATCTGCCATGAGACAATTACACTTGAAATAGAAGTTTTGAATCTGGATTTCCAATGGCCAGGAAAAGTGCGCGGGCTTTTTCTGCCGGGAGTACTTTACAGCCAGAAAAGGGAAAATAACTGGAGTACGGATTTTTGGAACAAGGAAAACTTAAAACATTATTTCCGCTTTTTCAGAAGCCGGGGATACAACAGTCCGATCTTTTATCATGTTTCCCCAAAGATCAAGTTTAAAAATGGGAAAGGAATATATGACTGGAGTGAAATCAACAGGATAATTCAAGAGGTTCGCTCAGCTGGAATAGAAGGACCTGCCGGGCTGGATCTCCGCCTGGTCGCAGCCGCCGTTTCCGGCGCAGCAAAAGGATTATTCAAAGAAGACGGTATTACCCCAAAGGAGGTACACGCTGCACAAGCAGAGGCATATCCGGATCAAGCAAAAGAGTATTTCAGGGAGGCTGTCAAAGATTTGCTTGAATTTGCAGATAAAAATCACTGGGGTCCGGTCTTCCTGTTTGCGGATGAAGAGGTGAACAATACTCCGGGACAAAAAAAAGCAAGAGTGGATGCTTTTACTCCGGTTCTTGTGAATATTGCCGGACCAGAACAGACTGCGATGATTGATAATCCTTATGGCGGCTGGTGGATTCCGGATGATCGCGGGGAGCGTTATAATATCGCAAAGCGCATCTATGTTCTCTGGACACGGGAGGGACTGGAACGTACACGGAAAAATGGAGCTTCTGTTCTTACTTATAACAGCGGCTTACGGAGAGCAAACGGTCTTTATCAGCTCGCCTGCGGTTCCGACGGACATTATCAATGGGCGGATAACTGGTGCAATTGGCAGAAAAGTATGTGGACTTACTCCATGACAACTCCAGATGGATGTTTTACATCGCTTCCTCTTGAACGGGAACGGGAAGGTTTTGGTGACTGGTTCTATGGAGAAGAACATATCAGGATGGAAGAGTTTCTACGCAAGACTGGCAGAAAAGATGATGCGGAACGGATGAAAAAATCACGGATGAAGATTCTCGGCATTATGGAAAACAGTGTCACTTACAACCGTATGCTTGGAATGCTTTCTGATGCCGAGCTGGATGCTATCCGCAGGAAATTTATTATGGAAATAGATTATGCCCGCCGTATTATGAATCTTTCTCCGCTTCGTCCGAAAAAAACAATCAACGAAAAAGAGAAAAAATTATCCGCAGAAGCGTTACCGCTGAAATCATTGGTACGTCCGAGGAATGTCGATTCCATATTTGTCGCTGGTCCGCCGCAGATAGATGGAGTACCGGAACGCCTTTGGCGGAAACCCGGCAATGTCGCAACAGATTTTCAGTGGCAGACCAGTGCAATTCCAAGCCTGAAAAAAGGACGGACGGAAGAAGAGTTTAAAAAACTCCTTCCAAGCGGCACAAGTACCCGTTTTTTACACGGAGAGAAAGGATTGTACATCTATATCGGTTGCAACCACGTGAATCCGACCGCTTGCAGGGAACGTACAAACGGAGATGGTGATATGCGCTATGACGACAGCATTGAGATTTTCTTCTTTCTTGATGAGCTGACACCGCGTTATCGTTTCATCATCAATGCAAAAGGGCGCCACTGCTGGCTTCGTGACCAGGAAAGTATTACAAACAGTATCAGATGTGCGACACGTTTCCGGAAAAACGGCGGCATTGACCAGGAAATCTTTATTCCCTGGAGTGATTTCGGACTTGAAGATGCACCGGCAAACGGTACAAAATGGCTGATAAATATTTGTCGTCTTTGGCGGGGACAGCTTTCAGACTGGGTACAATATCATACGGGACGCGGTTCTCTGGGGGACGGGGGAATTTTAAATTTCATAAATCCCGCAGTGCAAAATGATCATGCCGATGGCAGAATTGCAGGAGCTCCGCGTTTTGTTTCCGTCGGCAATATTTTTTCTTGCGAAATTGCCCTGAAACAGCCGGATCAAATAAACTTACTGTATGGAACTCTGACAGACAGTGAAGGCAGAAGTTTTAAAATGCCTCCCATATCCCTGGAAGGCGGTCGCAACAAAATCTGGTTCTCATTACCGGATTCTACTGCCGCAGGCAATGCCCGTCTTGACTTGAGAACAGACAAAGGAATAATATTCCCAACTGTCAAATTTGAACTGGTGCTCTGATATGAACTTGTACAGCAATGCAATTGAGGATGAACGGGTGCGCCGCTATCTGCCGGTGAACCGCGTCATGGCCGGAGAAAACTTTCTTGGTGCGGAAGCAGTCGTCAACAACCCTGAAGTCCAACTGTTTCTGTGGGGAAAAACAAAACCGGAATGCACCATTCAGCCCGGCGGATGGATTCTGGTTGACTTCGGAATCGAACTTCACGGAGGCATCCGCCTGCTTTCACGGGAAGCGGGGAAAATCCGCCTCCGCTTCGGAGAATCCGCCGGCGAAGCCATGCAGGAGCCGAATCAGGATCATGCTGTCCATGACACGGAACTGCTCCTGCCCCGGAACGGAATGATCGAATACGGCAATACCGCGTTCCGGTTCGCCCGGATTGATTCTCTGGAACCGGAAAAGAATCTGGCGTTTCAGAATATTCTAGCCGTGGCATTATATCGGGAACTTGAGTGGACGGGGAGTTTTGAATCGTCCGATGAACGGCTGAACCGCATCTGGAAGACCGGCGCATATACGGTTCTGCTCAATATGCAGGATTATATTTACGATGGCGCCAAGCGGGACCGTCTGCCGTGGATGGGAGACCTTAATCCGGAACTGCGCACGATTCTGGCTGTCTTTTCCGATACGTCACTTGTCCGCAGGACACTGGATTATCTGAAGAAACAGACTCCGCTGCCCGGCTGGATGAACGGCATCGTTACCTACTCCCTCTGGTTCATCATCAGCCACTGGGAGTACTATCGGCATACGGGCGACCGGAATTATCTCGCGGCTCAGAAAGGATATATTGATGAATTATTAAAACATTTTGCGGGAATGATTGCCCCCGGCGGCGCGGAACAGATCGTCGGGCGCCGTTTCCTGGACTGGCCGAACAACGACAATCCGCAGGGGCTTCATGCCGGGCTTCACGGACTGCTCTACTGGGCATTCCGCTGCGGACTCAATATCTGCCGCTCGCTGGAAACGGACACCTTGCTCTGCCGCACGGCACTGGAGAAACTGCGCGGTTACATCCCGGACTGCGGCGAGTGCAAAGCCGCGGCGGCAATCATGACCATCAGCGGTCTTTCAGACTGTTCCCAGGTTTTGTTCCGAGACCCGTTCCGTGGTCTCAGCACGTTCTACGGCTGTTACATGCTTTACGCCCAGCCGACTCCGAACGCGCTGGAAGTCATCCGCCGCTACTGGGGCGGAATGCTGGATTATGGAGCCACGACTTTCTGGGAGGATTTCGATCTGGAGTGGCTGAAGAACACCTCTCCGATTTCAGAACTGCCGGTTCGCGGCAGGAACGACCTGCATGCGGATTTCGGCGCATACTGCTACAAGGGATTGCGGCACAGCCTGTGCCATGGCTGGGCGTCCGGGCCGACCTCGTTCCTCAGCAGGCGGATTGCCGGAATTCGCTTTCTGGAACCCGGAGGCGGAACGATTTCAATTTCTCCCGATCTCTGCGATCTGGAATATGCCGCGGTGCGTTACCCGACTCCGCATGGACCGGTTACAGTCACGGCGGAAAAAGGGAAAAAGCCGGAAATCAAGGCACCCTCTGAAGTCGAAATCATCGAATCGCCGCAGAGAACATGAAGAACAAAGCTGCCGGTTCCGCCCGGGATATTATTCCATGCTTATGTTTTTAATCAGAAGTTTCTGAAAATCAATAACCTCCACATAATAAAGATTGAAGATCTTCAGATGGGCAAAGGAATAAAGAACCTCACGGCCGTTTTCTTCGATCAGGAAAAGCCCGAAGGTTTTACCCTGTTTCAGGATCATCGTGCGGATAATGCCGTCTTTGAACAGCGGCATCTCAAGTTCGGGGTTGACATAGTCCTTCGGATCGAATGTCCTGTTGAAATATTGCGAGGCGGAAGAAAGAATGACACGTCCTTCCGGATCAATGATCGCTTTTTCCAGAACATGGCTGCCGGTATTGCCTGCTTTCAGAAGATTCTCCGTCAGTTTGTTGAACGAGAGATCCAGTCCCGCAACCCCGTAAAAATTTCCCTGAATATCCCGGATCTGCATCGAACAGGGAATCGAAAGCCCGGAGGCGGAATCTTCATCCACATAGGGCTGCCCCCAGACAGGACTCCAGTTTTCAAGCGCATGGCGGTACCACGGGCGCTTGCGCGGGTCGTAATCCTCCGTATAGGTATTGCGCCACGGGTAGAGCATCGTGACGCCGTATTTCGAGGCGGCGAACACCGCCTTGACAGGCAGTCCGTGTTCCAGCCATTCCTTTTTCTTCTCCTCATAGTTCTTCTGCGACAGATGGACTCCCGGCTGGCTTTCCAGCACGGTCCGGATCATATTCGGCAGAATCGGAGAGACTTTCGCCAGAAACTTCCGGACCTCCGGCAAATCGGCGTCCGGGGCAATTTTGTAAACTCCGCATTCAAATGAAGTCTGGCGCTTATGGAACGGCGAATAAACCAGCCCCGGCGGAAATTTTGTCCTGTCGTTGTCCGGCTGAAACGGATAAAAGGCGTTTTCCATCGTCTCGTATGATGTATTATAGCAGAGCAGATAACTCGCAGTCTGCGCGATGGAGCAGAGAAGGTCCTGCATATGGAGCGCAGTCATATCGAAGTCCGCGGCGGATGCGGCGGTTTTTCCGTAGACGGAATTCATGGCTTCGCTTCTGTGACTCATCTCCGTCGCATGGCGCAGACGCTCGTAGATGGAATATGCCGCCAGGGACACCGCCGCAAGCATGACAGCCAGAAACGCAGTCAGCATCCCCCGCCGGTGCCGGTAGGCGAAACGCGCAGTTTTCATGAAGACATCATCCGGCCGCGCCGAAATCGACAGTCCGTTCATATACCGCCGGATATCTTCGGAAAGCTCCGTTACGGACGCATAGCGTTCCGCTGGTTCATAGGCGCAGGCTTTGCGGATGACCGCCTTGAGATTCGAATCGATCTTCCTGTGGAAAAGATGTTCCACAGGCTCCAGTTCGTTGTTGACGATTCTGTGCATCAGTTGTTCATCGCTTTCCCCCCTGACCGCAAACTGAAGGGTCACGATCTCCTGAAGGATCAGCCCCAGCGTGAAAATATCGGAGCGTTCATCGCACTGTTCTCCGCACAGGGCTTCCGGCGAAAAATAACGCGGAGTCCCCGACACATCATGAGGCAGGGGCGGTGAATTTTCCGGCGTGCGTATCTTTCTGGCGATGCCCCAGTCCATGACATAGACCTCCATGTATTCGCCGAGCATGATGTTTTCCGGTTTCAGGTCGCGGTGCATGATGTTCCGGTGATGCGCATAGGCGATGGCGTCGCAGACATGGAGAAAGATTTCAAGGCGCTTTCCGAGCGCCGCCTCCTCGTCGAAAGAGCGGATTCCTTTCATCCGGTAGTTCAGGATGACATTCCGCAGATATTCGCGGAGCGTTTTGCCGTTGACCAGTTTCATGACCAGATGGATGCCGTCGTCGCTGTCATTGTTGAGCCCGTAGATGGGAATGATCGCGGGATGGTCCAACTGTGCCGTAACTTTCGCCTCCGTAATAAAGGACTCTTCGACGTTGTCCTGATTCATGAGATTTTTCTTCAGGGATTTTACCGCAACGATCCGCTTCAGGTTTTTATCGCGCGCCACGGAAATCGTCGCCTGCCCCCCTTCCGCGAATTTCTCCAGCGTTGCGTATTCGATATCAAGTTCGGTAAGTTTTACCGGGAGTTCGGGAGAGGATTCCAGATCCCCGGATGTATACACCGAAAGTTTTTTTGAAACAAGCAGATCGTCGATTTCCCGTTTCCTGTTGAAGATATGGGCGGAAAAGGCGCCGGAAACACGGATTGTGCTCTGCCCGTTCCCGGTTTTTCCGGCAGGCTGGACTTTGACCGTTCTGTTGGATGCGTTGTTTTCCGGCTGATCCTGTGTTTTTCCCATGCGCCTGTTCCTGTTTTTTATGCCAGCGGGTGCCTGATCTTCTTCCCGTCCAGTCCGAAGAACAACTGTTCTTCCCCTGCGGAGTAATCCGGGAACAGATGAACTTTACCACCGCCTTCCGGTAAATCAAGCGCAAAAACCGGTGTCGCAACGGAAGAAAGATGTTTTCTGAAATATTCCATGATCTCCAGCCCTTTTTTCATCCCCGTGGCAAAATGGGCGACACCCCGGATCGGATCAATATGGAAAAGATAGTGGGGAAGAATCCTGTGCGCGGCAAGCTCGTGAAAGAAATCCGCGAGAAGCACGGGATCGTCGTTGACGCCTTTCAGGAGGACGGTCTGGTTCAGGACGGGAATTCCGTTTGCGCGCAGCCGGCGGCAGGCTTCCAGAGAGTCCGCCGTCAGTTCGCGCGGATGGTTGAAATGAGTCATGAACCATGTTTTTTCGCATCTGCCGAGACGCTCGGCAAACGCTTCCGTGATCCGTGACGGCTCGAAAACCGGAGCGCGGGAACAAACCCGGATGATTTCCAGGGACGGAACCGCCGCCAGACGGTCCACGATGGGAAAAAACTGTTCGTCCGGGATTGTAAGCGGATCTCCGCCGGAAATCAGGATATCCCTGACCTCCGGGTGGTTCCGCAGATACCCCGTAACCTCGTCCAGCTCCCCCTCCGTCACAATGAACGGCGGCTCCTTCCAGAGGCGTTTCCGGAAACAGAAGCGGCAGAGCGCGAAGCATCGGTTTGTGGACAACAGCACGACACGGTCGGCGTAACGGTGAATCAGGTGCGGGCACGGGCTCTGCGGAATTTCTCCGAGCCCGTCGTCGGGCAGAGTATCCTGAAGCGGGCCCAGTTCCGCCTCCGACGGCATGCACTGCCGCCAGATTGGATCGTCTTTTTCGCGGATCAGCGACTTGTAATGCGCAGTTATCTTGACCGGATAGGTTCGGATGACCGCGCGAAGTTCTTCGGAAAGAGTTTCAGTCATGGTAATGCTTTGCCTTAAAATAACGGAAAGGACAGAAAAGACGGCGGAACAGGGAGCAACCCCACCGCTTTCATCTTTCTGCCCTTTGCGTTTTGCGGAGACGCTTATCTGGCGGCAACGGTATATTCCCAGCCTTTGTCCTTGTTCCATTCGCGGCGGACGTTGACTGCGAGCGTGCGTTTGTCATTGTTGCCGGAGAGCTTCGCCATGATACCTTCCAGCTCATACTCGCTGTCGGAGAGTCCGAGCTTTGCCGCAAGCTCGGCGGCGGTGCCCGTAAACGGGACAATGGATGCAAGTCTGGATTCCACATCAGTCAACAGCTTGATCACGCCTTTGCTGGCAAGCTTGTAAGCCTGGACGCCGGGCTGGTGGAATGCGTTGATGTGGATCAGTTCCGCATAGGCGGCAACAGCGCGTTCGTAAAGGGCAATCAACATGCCGACGTTGAACGTATCCACCTTGTTGATGCGCATTTCAATGACCTGGCGCTTCTTGTTGCGCAGGGCGTTGGAAAGCCCGACCATAAAACCGTGGAGATAGTCGCCCATCGCGATGGAGCCGCTGATCGGCGCGGGCATTTTGTCTTCGAGGACTTCGATGAAAGTGACGAAGAAATCGTCGCGCCCGTCGTTGAGCTGCTGGATGAAGGCGTGTGCGTCGGTTCCGCCCTTGTTGCCGAAAACGTTCAAGCCCTGATGAACGGTGTTGCCGTCCAGGTCTTTTTCCTTGCCGAGGCTTTCCATGACCAGCTGCTGGAGATAGCGGGAGAGGAGAATCAGACGGTCGGAATACGGAACAATGACCATGTTGCGGTTGCCTTTGCCCTCGCCGGCAAGATACCACATGGCGGAAAGCATGTAGGCGGGATTGTGGGAGAGCTGGGGATTGCGCGTAAGCTTGTCCATGTGGCACGCGCCGCAGAGAAGGCTCTTGAAGTCGATTCCTGCAAGAGCCGCCGGAAGATGCCCCACGATGCTGGTCTCGCTGGTGCGCCCGCCGATGGACTCCGCCATTTCGAACACCTTGAGCCAGTTGTTGTCGCGCGCAAGACTGTCGAGTTCGCTTCCGCGCATGGTGATCGCGCAGGCATGCTTCCTGAAGTCGATCTTTCTCGCCTCATACTGCTCCATGCAGACGATCATATTGTTTTTGGTTTCCTGCGTGCCGCCGGATTTGGAGACGTTGACCACGAGAGTCGTTTCGAGGTCGCAGACCTGAAGCGCGTCATAAAGCCCCGCAGTATCGGTGTTGTCAAGGAAATAAATACGCAGATAATGATTGCGCTTTTCGGCGGAAAGCTCGTTCCAGTAGGGACCGTTGATCGCCATCTGGAGAAGCTGCGGGCCGAGCGCGGAACCGCCGATGCCGTTGATGATCGCCGCATCGAACTGTTTTCCGGTGGAACCTTTGATCACGCCGGTGCGGATCTTTTCGACAAAGTCCTCCACCTCATTGTAGATCGGGGAGCCGGTATAAATGGAACGGTCCGTGAAATGCGTGACCTTTCTGTTCTCATCGGGATTTTTGATCTCGCCCTGTTCGATTTTCTGCATTTCAAGATTCACGCCGACGAATTTCTCATTGAGAGCGTCGATGTCCTTATCCGCAAAATTCATTCCGGCAAAATTGATCTGAAATCCGCTTTCGCCGTCAATGAAGGTATATCTGTGACACCTGTCGATCCATTCTGTTCCCATTTTCGTCCTCCTTGGAAATTTAGTGTTTAAGGAAAGTAATCTACCACAACTTTGCGGAATAGCCAAACGGGGACTGAAAAAAAATACAAAACCTGTCCGATGCGTCATATCCTTTGCTTTTCCAGTCCTTTCCCATCAGAATCGAAATGAGGCGGCATTCCGATACAGTCCGGCACCCGCGGCAAGAATCATCAGTCCCCCTGCAGTAAGCCCCGCCATTTTGTGCGGCTCTCCCTGACATGATTTTTATTTTGATAAAATTTTTCTATTTTTTCGAAAAAGCATCTTGTTTTTTCGAAAAAATAGCTTATAATTAAAAACGAAAAAAAGAAGAAAGGAAGAAAAATGGCTGTTACCATGAAAGATATCGCGCGTTGCTGCGGTTTGTCCGCCGGATCAGTTTCCCAGGTGATCCGCAATCCGGACAATCCACGTTTTTCTCCCGCGACGCGCAAGCTGATTCTTGATACAGCCGCCAAACTGGATTATCACCAGAATCCGTTGTCATGCGCACTCCGCACCAACAAGACAAAACTGCTCGGTCTGATGCTCCCGTGGAACGAACCGGAAGTAATGGACAGCATTGAACGCATTGCCAGCGAAAACGGATTCAAACTTCTGATCCAGTTTACGGCGCATCCGCGTTCCGGCATGGAACAAGCCGCGCTGCAATCCTTTCTCAACTGGAATGTGGAGGGGATCATCTGGGAGCCCAGCAGTTCGGACGATGCCTCTTTTCTGCCGTTGCTGGATAAGATCAAAAAAGAAAAACGCTCTCTGGTCATGCTGGAACGCGGTGTGAACGGCGCATCGTTTCCCGTTGTGCAGACGGATTATGCGCCGGCGCTCAGAGCCAGCATTGAGCATCTGAAAAGCCGGAACTATGAAAAAGTCGTGTTCGTCTTTCCCGGGGTGCAGGAAAAAATATTGGAGCAGCAGCGCGAAACTTTTCATGACGCCTGCATCCGGAATAATCTGACATTTGACTCATATCCGATTGGCAGTGGACCGGATCATGCCTTCAAGCCGTCCCATGCCGGGGATCATATATGCAAAAAACTGCAATCGCTGCTGCTTGACGGTAAAAACAGAAATACGGCATATATCTGTTATTCCTGGCTGGTTTCAGATGTCATTGAGGCAATGGAAACTGCCGGGTTGTCCGCACCGGAAGAAATCGGCATTGTACTGTTTCAGGATATTCTGCTTGGAGGCCGCTACCGTTTTTCCAATCTGCTGCGCCCCAAGCTGACCTCAATCCGTTCTGACAGCGCAAGTCTGGCGGAATGTGCCATCAATCTTTTGCTTTCAGATATCCGCGGCGAGGCATCCGCTTCGGCTGCACCTTATTACGGCAAAGCTGAATTATCCATCAATAAATCAACGGAAAGGAAATAATATCGTATGAAAACACGCGGAAATTTCACATTGATAGAGCTTTTAATCGTAATTGCGATCATTGCAATTCTGGCAGGACTGCTTTTACCGGCATTGAACATCGCACGTGAAAAAGCAAAGAGCACCAGTTGCCGCGGCAACCTGAAACAAATCGGTCTTGCTATGGAAATGTATTCCAATGACTACAATGATTTTATGCTTCCTATGCGCTCCAAAGCCCGCTGGGCGGGAAACGTGTGGTCTTACAATCTGGCGGATCTGGGCTATCTTAAAATTTTCAAGGCATATGTCTGCCCCTCGGATAAGGAAAAAACACCGCCGGATAATCCAGCCAAACCGACAGCGGATGATTTTTATGAAAAGACCAGTTACGGTATGAATTGTGATACTTTTACAAGTGGTCCGAATGATACAAATTACTGGGGTGGATACGCTCCGAATGGGATCAAGCGGGGACAACTGGCTGCTTTTCCAAAACGTTCGCCTGATTTATTGTGGATTTATGACAGCAGCACTGCACTGGGCGGTTTTTCTGATATGGGAAGTATTTGCACCCGTTATCGTCATGGGCGTAAAAGAGATATGAATGCGCTTTGTTTCGGGGGTCATGTGATTTCTGTGAAGAATCCGATTCCCGGGCAGGAAAAAGGAATGAACAATATGCCGAGTAGAAGTCGTTACCGCAGTCCCGCATGGGTCTCGGTCGGCTACGGGCGCGGCGAATTCATAGAAATGAAAGACTGATCTTAAACAACAGGGAGCAAAAGCAAATGAAAAAAATGATGACGGGGTTGTATGCCATCTGCCTGACACTCAGTTTGGCGGCAGGCAATGTTCAATACATCACAGGCGGAAATCTTTTGAAAAACGGGGAACTGAAACCTCCCTGCTGGCATCCTGACGTTCCCCATTACTGGGTGAAGTGGCAGCAGTCGCCGCAAAGCAAAACGGTTCTGAAGCCGGACGATGGCGGTGTTCTGATTCATTTCAAGGGAACGGAATATATCAATCAAATCCGTTTCAAGCAGGATTTGAAGCTGGAACCCGGCAAAGTCTATGAGTTTCAGTTTGACTACCGTTCGGACGTGAATCCGGATCTTCATGCGGATGCGACATTCTGGGGAACGGGTGTATTCATGCGTTCATGGTGGCTGGCGCCGGCTCAGGAATACACAACGGTTCGCGGCTTGTTCCATGTCGCGGAGAATGTCAAGGGAAATGTAACCCTGACAATGCAGAACCGGTCTGCCGTCAGGCTGTGGTACCGGAATATCCGTCTTTATCCGACTTCTCTCGGCAAAAAGGATATCGGCAGGATCATTCCGGATTTCAATGTCCATTCCGTCAGTTCCGATGATGTTTTCATTACTCCGGACAACCGTAAGGCAACCGCGGATTTCATTGTAAACGGATTTTCCGGTGAGAACCTGAAAAAGTTCAGAATCGAGGCGGAATATTATCCGTCGAATGGCAATGCCGTGACCTGCCGGGTGAAAGGCAGGAACATCATGATACCGATGAACAGAATTCCGGAAGGCAAGTCCTGGCTGGTCGGAAAACTCTTTGACAGGAAAGACAATGCTCTTGTCGGAATGAAACGGGTGGAAATCAATCGCATCATGACGCTGCCTTCCGGTGTGGATCTTTCACGGAAAGAGTGCGTGAGAATCAATGGCAGGAAGTTCTTTCCCATCGGTATTTATGCGGGGAACGGCTGGAATTTTTCTGTTGACGAACTCGTGCGGCAAGGGTATAATGTGATTCATACTTATGCTTCAAACAGAGAGGATGTCTGCAGGGCATTCCCCGATGTGAAATTCAATGAAAAGGCATTCCGCAATACGCAGAAACTGCTGGATGATGCGAAGCGGCTGGGAGTGTATGTCATGATCCAGCTTCCCCACCGGTACACGGAAAAAGCGGATTTCATCGGACGTTTCCCGCAATGGCTCGATGTTTATAAGAACCACCCGGCACTTTTCGGATATTATGTCGATGAAACCCGTTCCATCAAGAATACGCCGTATCCGGTAATCAAGGCTGCTTATGACGCGGTTCACGGATATGATCCGAAACATAAATGGTTCGCGTATGAAAATCCCGATCCGAATCTGCGGAACAGCATGGATGCGATCATCGTGAGGTGTTCGCCCTCCGTGAAACTGCTGTGCGCCTTGAATCTGGGGGCGGACAAGCCTGTGATCCACTGTTTCGGACAAGAGGACTTTATGGCGCAAAGTGCGAAATCACTGGACCACAACCAGTCGCAGTTTGTCATGCCGGTAATCTGGGGGGCGCGCGGGGTGTTTTACTTTATCGCCAGCAATTACCTCAGCAAAGAGGTGAACCCTGAATACAGGCTGGTTGGAGAGCGTGTGCTGAAGACCGTGAAACGCTTTTCCGAAGCTGCGCCGGCAGTCGTTTCGGATGACCCGCTTCCCGCTTGGGCAAACCAGGTCAAAACCGGCGGAAAAATGGAAAAAGCAATCTTTGCATTAAAAGATATCACCTACATTTTCTGCGGAGTCGCGGAAGGAGCCGGGGAAAACGGAGTTCTAAGCTTTCCGGTTCAGGAAAATACGGAAATCCGGGATTTGCTGAATGCTGAAACACTTTCTGCTGAAAAGAATTTTACATTGAGCCTGAAACCGGGTCAGGCGAAAATCATCAGGGTTAAATAACAAGCCGGCATTTTCCCATATGCCAACAATCAAAAGCGGAATCATGACATCTGATTCCGCTTTTCAAACGCCCATGCTCAATCAACCAGCCTGTCCGCCCGGAACATCAGTTGACGGCAAACCTGCGCAACCGGAGTATGGCAGAACCAACCCCCGGGAGAAAGTGGAAACGCCTTTCTCCCGGCATCGCCGCCTGAAACCGTTTTCGTCTTAGTTCAGGTGAAAAACCTCATCCATCGGTTCTTCTTTGGCTTTGGCGGAATCCGGGGAATCCGTAACAAGATACCGGGTCATGAGCTTCCACCATTTATGACAGCACTCATAGGATGCGATCTTTTCAAACTCCGCCTCGCTTGCGATTTCGAGATAACCGAACATCACATTGGTCGCCGGATGGTGAAAGATCGAATAGTTGGAAACTCCGTGACGCTTCAGGATTGCCGCGAGCTCGTCGGGAATCGGATTATGCAGATGCGTGTATTCTCCAAGTTTGCCCGGACGGACCTCCATATAAAATGCTTTGCGGATCATGATTGACGCTCCTTTCGTTTTTGGATGACGGTACCGGATAATTTACTGCCCGATCCCTCATTATGCAAATGCCGGTTGCCTGACCCAGCGGAACGGAACCGCAGGCAATCCGGAATCGCCATACAGGTTTCCGGTCGGGAAATTGCTCCATGCGTAATAAACGGCGGTCGGTTCCGGAAGGTCCGGGTGAAAAACCTCCAGTTCATTATCGCTGATGATACGGACCTCCGCAGGATAAAACACCCCGTCCGCACCGCAAATCGCAAAACCGGACGGCTCCCCATGAAACACAAGTCTTCCGCCCCACGTTTCAAAACGGATGCGGAGAACATTTCCTGAGAATGTCACAAGGGAAAAAACGGGACTGCGCGGGACTTCCCGCCCCGAAATCAGGGCAGCCGCACGCTCCGCGGCACGCAGAGCCACAGGATGCTTGTCCCTCGGATGCAGATCATTTTCATCGCCTGTATCATAACTCACGATCACTTCCGCGTCTCTGGAACACCCCGCAAGATACTGCGCCTCGCGCAGAAGCGCCCACTGGCTGTGTATGGAGACCGTGCGGCGGCGCTGGTAGCCCGGCAACTGAATAATCAGAAAATCAAGGCGGCGCTGTCCCCAATGCCCGCGCCAGTCGTCAATCAGATTCTCCAGCAGTTCCTGATACCCTTCCGCCCCTGAAATTGCATTGCATTCGCCCTGATACCAGAGAACCCCGCGCAGGGCATAGGGAATCAGCGGATGAATCATATTGTCAAACAGAGTATGCATCGTGTGCGGTTCTCCCGGACCGCACTGCGGAATGAAGTCCGAACCTGCATTGCCGCAGTCGTGCTCCTGCCGCAGTTTCCAGCTTCCCGTAAGAGGGATCTGTTTTTCCGGCGTCTTCAGGAACATCTGCTCCGCAGGGCCGATGAGCCCGCCGTCCATGACAATCGAAACCTGCGATGCGGCACGCACGGCAATGACATTGCGCCCCGCGCGTACAAGCTCACCTGGAATCCGGTACACCCTCGGCTGGAAAGTCGGGGCGAGATCAATGCCGTCGCCGGTCCTCCCGATCTCGACACCGTTGAAATAGGTGATATCGCCTTTATCGACCGCGCCCAGGGAGAGCGTCAGCTCCCGTCCCCGGCACTCCTGCGGCAGTTCCACTCCGCGTCGGAACCAGAACACCCCGGCATGGCGATATCCCGCAAGCGTCCAACTGTCCGGAAGCTCCATAGATTCCCAGTCCGCATCGTCATAATCCGGTTCGGCGAATCCAGCCTTGACTCCTTCATTCGGCAGAGGAGCCGGAAAAAGCGTCCTGATTCCCTGCATGATCTGTTCATCCGGCGCAGGCATCAACTTTCCCGCAGGAAGATGCTCATACATTGCCGGATCATATTTTTTGCAGTCGAAAGCCTCGACGCGGCGGCTCCATACGGAATTTTTCATAAGCCCCTCACGGCTGATCCAGCATTCCGCCCCGGTTCCGCCCAGCGATGCTTCTATGATGCCGACTTTACAGCCTGTCCGTTCCGCCAGACCGCGGGCAAAGAGAAACGCCATGCCGGAAAATCCGCCCGCCGACTCCGCGGATGCCGCCTGCCAGACTCCATGTGCATCCTCCGCCTGTACCGGATAAGCCGTTTTCGGAACCTTGAAATAATGGACGGAAGCCCGGTCCAACTCGCCGGACGCGCACATTTCCGCATATTCCCGGAGGGCGTTCAGCGGCAGTTCCATGTTGGACTGTCCGGACGCCAGATAAACTTCCCCGATCCAGACATCATGCAGAATTCTTTCAGGTCCGTCAGGCAACTGCCGGATTTTGAGTTCAAACGGTCCGCCGGCTTCGAGCGGGGGCAAACGCAGGAAAAACCTGCCTTCGGCATTGCTGACCGCCACAGAAGAAACACCGCCGAGCGAACAGCATATCCGACGGTTCGGAGCAGCCTTGCCCCATACGGGAATGGATGCTCCTCTCTGAAAAACGGCATGATCCTGAAATAATGAATTCAACAGCAGTTGCGTTTCCGGCAAATCCTTTGCATCGCTGTTCCAAGTTCCGGACTCCGTTCCGTCCGGGGGCTGAGTGTGCAACATTTTCAATCTTCCTTGTTTTCGGCTGAGATTTCTGTTTTCAGGAAATATGCTCTCCTTTTCCGTTTTTTCAACCGGCTTCACGGAGATATTGAGCTTTTGCGGAAGACTCCGGAAACAGGGGCGGCGCCCTGAAACAGAAAAACCAGCCTCCGTAAAAACAGAGACTGGTTCTGAAAAGAAAAGCCGGACTTACTTGACGGCGTTTCCGGAAATGTTGATGGAACGGGTGTAGAAGATCAACCCGCTTTCACTGTACTGTGAGGCAAGGTTCAGAGTCTTGGAGGCTCCGAGGGCTTTGCTTTTGGCAGTAAGAACAGGCATCAGGGAAGGTACATTGACGGTGTCCTTGAGAACGTCGATGCTGCCGGGATTTTCCGTGGAACCTGTCAGCAGCGGAATCGTGAAGAGGTAGATACCCCAGTTCTGTGCATCAAGATGAGCAATGGTCCTGCCGCTGTTCGCGATGGCCTGGCCATTGAGATTCGGATCCTTTACGACTTCGACGCTGGCGCAGGCGCTCATGAAGAGGCCGACGGCGGCAATGGAGAGAAGAAGCATGATTTTTTTCATGATAGATTTCCTAATTTAGAGTTTTCCGTATCGGGCGGGTTATTTAACAGAGTTACCGGAAACCGTGGCTGTCTTCCAGTAGAAGATGAACGGGATCGGAATCGGAATATTGGTGCTGCCGGTCATGGAAACGAGGTCAATCGTTTTGCTGCCCTTCAACTCTTTGCTCTTCTTTGTAACCATTTTCGTAACGGCTGTGACATTGACGGAATCTTCACCGAACGTGATCGTGTCGGGGTTTTCCGCCGAGCCAACAATCAGAGGAATCGAGAGCAGATAGAGTCCGCTGGCATAACCGCTGACGTGTGCTACCGAGGTGCCGGATGCAGTGATGGCCTGACCGTTCAGTTCTTTGCCGCCAGCATACTGGACTGTGGAACAACCGGCGAACAGGACCGCCGCTCCGGTCATCGCAAGCAGGAGCGAGAGTTTTTTCTTCATTTTCATCATTCCTTTCTTTTGTTGTAAAATGATTTATGCCCGGCTTTCGGAAGCCGGACATCCCTGGAACCTAACTATAATCGTTTTTTTGAAAAATGGTACCCTCATTTCTATTTTTTTTACTGGTTTTTACATCATATTACACCTGAAAAAATGAATTTAACGAAACATTTAAGAGCCGGAATCAGGGGAACGGACGGAGAAAAAAGGAAACTTGTATTTTTCCGGATTTTCCGCAGGTTTCGGAAAGCCGAACCAATGACAGAACAGTACGGTGCAGGCTGCTGACCCGTTACAGTCCAACGGCATAAGCTGATGAAATGAAATCATACTGCAATTGCATGCCGGGGAACTCAGATCCGGGGAATGCTTTCCTCGCGGACAAGCTCAACCTCAACGATTTCATTGAGCGGTTTTTCCGGCAGTCCCTCGATCAGTCTGGCACATGCAACTGCCCCTATCTTTTCGGCGTGCTGATCCACAGAGGCAAAACCGTAAATTCCCGAAGCTGAATTCAGATTGCCGAACCCGCTGATGTATATTTTCCCCGGCAGGGGCACTCCCATCTCCCTGGCGGCGCGGATCAGATGCATGGCGTCGTCATCCGAATCCGTCGCGATGGCCGTAACCGAAGGATATTGAGAGAGAATATCCCGGAGAGTAAGCTTTATTTCATGACTGCTGAGTACATATGTCGGGCGGAAAGTGCGTCTTTCACACTCTGTGCGGTTAAAACCGTATTGCTGCATCGCTTCATAAAACCCCTCAATGCGTTCATTGCGGGTGCTGAGCCGGTTTCCTTCCGAAAAGATCACGATTTCACGGTGGCCGCGTGCCAGAAGCGCCTCCATGATCTGAGTGCCGCCCATCCGGTTTGCACAGTTCACACAGTGTTTCTCTTTCGCAATACGGTCTATATAGACAGTCGGCAGAGGTGAGTTGAGAATCCCGTAATCAATGGAGATGATTCCCCTGTATTCCACCGAATCAAACCGTTCCACCAGTTCGACCAGGCGGTCAATGGGCGGTGCAAACACCGTTACGGCAAAATCATTTTTCAGGGCATATTTCTGGGCTCCGTTAAGGATCATCCCGACATACATACTTTTCAGAGAGGCAATGAACGCAATACGCCCGCGGGGAAAGATTTCCGTACGGAGAACATAAGTGCCTGAACCGCGGGAGCCGCGCTTCAGCAGATGTTCATTGACAAGCAGGGACACAGCCTTGTTTGCAGTTATCTTATGAACTCCGAACCGTTCAGCCAGTTCATATTCGGACGGAAAGCGCGTTCCTCCCGGATATTTCCCCGCGGCAAGTTCATTTTTCAGGACAGCAAGCATATTTTCAATTTTATTCACAGCACCCTTCCCTTTCTCTGATGCATGTAATATACCACAAAAAGTGAACAGGTCAATAAAATCAGAAAATATATTTTCTTCCATATTGATTATTTATAGAAATATCATATAATAAATACAGAGCCGGAGACCGGAGAAAAGCGGATCAATCAGAAAAGTGAACAGGTTACATCATCATAAACAAAGATATCCTGCCGATGGCAAGAAAGGAGACTGTGCAATGAAGAAAAAAACTTCTGGAGGAAAAGGAAACAAGATATCATTCACTTTTATAAAATTTCTGATGAGGATAATTTGTAAAAAGAGTGTTTCGCCCCGGCGGCAGCCTGGCAGGGTGCGAATTGGCTTTGTCCTCTCCGGAAGACCATTCCGCACCGCAGATCAAGATTCAGCACAGCCTGCCGGAGATCATGGACTCAATGTGAATATCACTCATATTTCGTCCGCTTCTTTCTTCATTCGATTGTCCGGTTGTTCAAATGTTTTTCTACATTCTTACCTCCATGTTCCCTGTCCGATGTTCTTACTTCGCAGAGTGAAAACAGGAGTTTTCACCCTGATAGAACTCCTGATGAGGAAAAGTTGTAAAAGTGGTATTTCATTCCGGCAGCAGAACAGGGCAGGATGTTGCCAGTCCCCTGACCTCACTTCTTCTTTCTCCATTCAATTGCTGAATTGTTCAATTGTTCGATTGTTCAAATGTTTCCCCGTTCCTTCTTACTTCAGAGTTCCATGTTCCTCTGTTCTTACTTCAAGGGTGAAAACAGGAGTTTTCACCCTGATAGAACTCCTGATCGTGATTGCGATCATCGCTATCCTGGCAGGAATGCTGCTGCCGGCATTGAACAAGGCAAAGACAATCGCAGTGGGAATCAGTTGCCTGTCCAATCTGAAGCAGACCTTTATGGCTGTCGGCAGCTATGCAGGCGACAATCAAGGCTGGACCTATCCGGCACGTCTGGACATTCCGGGTAAATCAGTATATTACTACACATGGAAACTCCGGGATGACGGATATACCTCTGCCCGCACCGCAACCGGATATCCAAAGGAATTCCGCTGTCCGGACAGCTGGCTCTACGGCAGCGGCAACCACTTTTACGGTCTGCGAGTTTGCGGGCAGTTGCCGCGTTCCTATAATATTGCAGCGCCAAAGCCTTTTTACATTACCGATACCGGGCGGACAGCATGGAATTCACCTGCGGAAATGATTCTGCTGGGAGATTCCTTATGGAAGCAGTACCGCAATTCTCCGTCACGGGAAAGCAGAATCAGCCATGCGTATCTGGATGACAACAACTATGCTCAGGGCGGGCTTGGGCTGCCGCATTTCCGCCATAACGGGAAATGCAGTACCGTTTATGCGGATGGACATGCGGGCAGTATTCAGGTCAAACAGTTTTCCGATTCACGGAAAAGCATGTCCGGGTGGACCTACTTCATCGGATATGCTCAAATCGCGGGGGCATACCCCTGATCCGTGGAATTCATACCGATTGGAAAAATAACGGAACTCTAACAGGAAAGGCAGATAATCATGAAAAAAACTCTGTGTGCGGCATTGTTCGCCGCAACTCTGGCGCTGTTCGGGCAGCAGAAGGAATTCTCTTTCAAAACCGCGTTGGAAAACGGACGGGCATCATTCAGACCCGGCGACAAGGTCACATTCAAAATGGACGTGAAATATCCGGACGGCTATCGCTTTGCAGCATGGAACGTACACGCCTATGCAAAGAATGTTCCCGCATCCTTTGCGGAGACTTTGAAACTCAAGGTCAGCGGCAGCGATCCTCAGTGGCAGAGCATCCGTTTTCATCAATGGAGATGGCTTGCTCCCGACAATAAGAATATGCAGGGGTGGTTCGGAACCGTTCACTGGCCGGAGGGGGATTACTGCATTTCAGCCACCGCTCTTTTTCGCAGGAAGGACAAACCCGACGTGAAAACGGACAAATATGTCTCCTCTGAACTCGTTTTCTCCATTGAAAAATAACTGCGGGCAGAATGAATCATGAAAAAAATATTCAGTTTTCTGGCATCTTTCCTGCCGGCATTGACACTGTGCGCCGTTCCGTTCATCGCCGAACAGCCTGTCATCGACGGCGATCTTTCCGAACCGGTCTGGCGGAAAATTCCATGGCGTTCATCTTTCACGCTGATCGGAACAAAAGAACCCGCCGCCGCACAAACCCGTTTCAAAACATATAACAACGGCGATTATCTGTTTTTTGCAGTGGAATGCGACGAACCGGATACAGCCCGGCTGGTCCGCAAACCTTATTCAGATGGTTCCGGGCTTGTCTGGATGAACGATTCTGTTGAAATCAGCCTGGTTCCGGACTCCAGGGTTCTGAGTTTTTATAAAATCATCGCAGACTCCAACGGTGCAAGCACTGATTTCTTCGGGCAGGATGACAACACGGATCAGGAAAAGTATCTGTTCAGTTCCGCATGGAAAAGCGGCGCCGCCGTCAAAACCCGGATCACTTCCGGAAAATGGACATTGGAAGCGGCGATCCCGTTCGGCGCCATGAATTTTGTACCGGCAAACAGTGACAAATGGCGGATCAACGTGGCGCGCAACCGCTGGAGCGTCCAGCCGGCGGAACTCTCGTCATGGTCACAACTGCCGTATAAAAGCCATGTCATCCCGAAAGCGTTCGGCATGGTTACGGTCGGCTCCTTCAATGCGGCGGAACATCTTTACGACATAGAAAACTTCAAGGGGGAGATCCGGCGTTCCGGAGACACACAGTCCTATCAGGTTTCCGCCACGGTTCACAACAATACGCAGTCTTTCCGCATCTTCCGCCAGCTCTGCACCCTGACCGATCTGGAAACCGGAAAAAAAACATCCTCGGAATCAGTGATCCGCCTGCCGCGCCATTCCTATCAGGCATTTTCCGTTTCCATTCCGCAGGTGGAAAACGGGCACTATCTTTTCACATGGGATCTGTTCTCCAACAAAAGAAGCCCCGTATTGCAGAAACGCATGACACGGGAGGTCACTGTGGAATACATCCCGCTGCATGTGACGCTGCTGCGTCCCGCCTACCGCAATAATCTTTACGCCACGATGCCGGACAAAACCATCGAAGCACAGATAGAACTGCGGGAAGACATCGGGATTCCCCTGACCGTCGAACTGACAGGAGAAAATGTCCGCGAAGTCCGTAAAATAGCCCGCTCCGGCGGCAGAGACAGAGTTCTGTTCGATGGTGCAAAACTGGCGGACGGCCGTTATACGCTGAAAGTCAGATGCGAAAAGAACGGGCGGGAACTGGCGGCATCCGTAAAGATCCGCAAGCTGCCCTACCGGAAAGGAGAAGTCTGGCTGGATGCCCGCGGCGTCACTCATGTAGATGGCGTTCCTTTCCTGCCTTACGGCTGGTACGGCACTCATGGAAAACGGAAGGCGTGTTATAATTCCTTTCTCAATACTGCCCGCTATGCCCGGATGTCCGATGCAGTGGAGGCAGTGCGTTCACGGTATGAAGATTTCGGGCTGCGTTCGCTCATCGTGCCATTTCAGGATCTGGGCGGATGGAATGACTGGCGCTGGGTCGTGTTCAAAGACCCCGAAACCCGCCGGAAAGGACTGACGCCGGAACAGAGGAAAAAGATCATTGAATTTGTCAGCGAGGCAGGAAAACTGGACGGTGTGCTGGGATGGTACATGGCGGATGAACCGGAATGCCGCGACAACAATCCGGTCTGGTATGAGGAAGCACGCGAGCTGATTGCGGAAATCGACCCCTATCATCCCTGTTTCATGCTCAACTGGGGCACCGGCGGAATGCGCCGGTATTACAAAGGCTGCGATATCCTGCTTCCGGACTGTTATCCGCAATACTTCGAAGATGGAACCACCTCAAAAAACCGCTGGGAACCTTCGGAATATGCCAAGGTCTCCACTTCGCTCCGCCCCGCATGGCAGATGCCGCTTATGACCTCATGGCCGGCGCTTTCCCGCGATGGAAAAACACGGGGAATCCCTCCGACTTATCATGACCAGCGCAGTCAGATTTTTCAGGCGGTTGTGCATAATGTCAAAGGATTCAATCTGTATGCGTGGTTCGACAGCCAGCGTTTTTCATCTCTGATCCTCGGACCGCCCGCCATCGGCAAAACCCTGATGCTCCTGCGGGATTATATGCTGGAAAATTCCGTTCCGGGCGGCGTGCAGACGGAAACCATTCCGGTTCATCCTCACTTTCAGGCAGGCTTGAAAATCCATGACGGAAAGCTCTGTCTGATCGCCGTCAATACATCCATGAACAAAATCAAAGCGACGTTCCGGCTCAAAAACAGATTTTCCGGCAAACTGTATCTGGAAGGTGGAACAGCGGCGGTTCAAGTGAATAACGGTATTTTTACAGATGCTTTCACTCCGAACGAAACCAGAATTTATTGCAGTGATAAAGAGTTGGCGTCCCGGCTTCCGGCGGTTGCCGACACTGTAGCCGCAATCAACGCCCATCGAGCCGCCCGAAAAAAAACGGGCAATCTGGCGGGACAGGGTGAAATGCTGGATATTGAATACACTCTTTACGGAGAACAGGGAAAACTGGCTCCGGGGGTGCCGAAGATCACGGCTTCCAGCGATGCACGTTTCTACATGACTTCCAAAACCGGCTCGCTGTATTATCTGATCGACGGACTGACCGAAACGGAACGGCCGGAATACTCATGGAAACCGTCTGCGATGGACAAAAATCCCTGGGTTGAATTCAAATTATCCCATTCATCTCCACTGCATCTGGTGAAGCTTCATACTCCGTCCGGAAACTTGAAAACCGGAAAAATCAGGATCGGCGGGAGGCTTTACCCCTTTGACAATTCCTCCGGGAAAACGGAAATCCGAATTCCTCTGGACGGAATTGAAGCAGATACGGTCCGGATCGAATGCGGACGTTTCAACACTGCGGGGGAAGGGATTGCCGGACGTCTGCTGACCGAGGTGGAAATTTTCGGTACCTCATCCGGCAGAACATCCCCTTGAATCTATCCCGGCGGTCAATGAGCGGATTCATTGACCGCCGGACAGCAGAACAAATCAGTAATGGAAAACCACCATCTGATGACAGGTCAGACGGTCAAGTTTGACTTCATACCTGCCGTCCGTCTGCTGTATGGGCAGTTCGATGCCCTGCGGTTCCAAAGTGATCCTGCGGATTGTTTCGGGAACCTTTACCGAAGCCGTGATATTGTCGACCGGATTCAACTCCTCAATCACTTCGATTGTCGTTGCATTGCGGACGTTTCCGCCGGACATTTCCATCTTGCTGCCGCGGTTGATCGTATTCACGTAAAGCAGGTGCAGAACATAACGTTTCTCATCTTCCTGCTTCATCAGCGTGGCGCGCCCCTGCGACGGCAGGTTCGTATGAACCGGCAGCTCCCGCCCCGCAAATGCAAGGATCGCTTTGGCAACAAACTGTTTCAGCGCGACATTGCCGTATCCCGCATAGAGCCCGAACACCGGATGCGCAAAATAGAGGATATTGTCCGTCATGACGCCCGCATCGTAACCGGAGGGGTCCGGTTGATAGGGTGTATGCTGATGCGAGGAAAAATGGGCATAGGTTCTGTTGAAGTAAGGATCGTAAATTTCACCGAGCGATGTGCCGGATTTGACTTTGATCCGGTGTGACGGCTGATACATCACGAACGGCGTTTTCACAAAGTCCGGGGCAAATTCAGGCGCTGCCTTGATGTAATCGGGAAACAGCGGATTGACTCCCGCGTATTCGCAGGGCAGATCGAATGCCGGAACGTCTTCGTCTTTCCGCAGAATGGAGGCGCCGGAGAGAATCAGTTTTCCGCCGCGGGCAAGAAACGCGTCGAGGCGCGTCTTGAGTTCCGGCGAAATGCGGAGGTCATCGGCGAGAATCAGGAATTGATAAGGGTCGAAACTCATTTCCTGATCAAGGGCGTCAAAGTGGATATGGCTTTCCAGAAGAAGCCGGGAGGCGCCGACTTCCCCGTAGGGAGCCCAGGCGCCTTCGGGAGTCGAGCCGGGATTGAACGCCGTATTGGAAAGGATCGCGACATTGGCGGCGCTTCTGACGTGTCCGCACCAGGGTTCTTTCTGTTCCACCTCCGAGTAGGCAGCTCCGATCAGCTCATAGGTGCTCTCGTCAAGATTGCCGGAGGGATGAAGCTGGTCGCCGATGCTGCATTTCGACCCCTGAGCCAGCATTGCGGCGCACTCGTAACGGAGCGCATTCGGATGCTTGAATCCGCCGAATTCACCCCACGTGGTATGGAATTTTCCAGTCATGCCGAGGAAATCGAGATCAAGTTTCCGGCAATAGGCGGCAGACATCGGATAATGGTCATAGCCCCAGCCGCCGGTCGGCAGGGATTCCAGCTCCAGATGGCTGAAATAAGGCAGGATGTCACGATTTCCGGCGGTCACATTGCCGCTGTTATGGAAAACCGGCATATCCGGGTCGAGAGAACGCGCGGCGGCAGTCGTGCGCTGATAATATTTCAGCAAAGTCCGTCTGGAAAACTGTTTGCGGTCTTCCGGATTGAGGGGATCGTATCCCTCTTTCGCCATATCCTCCATGCACCATTTGCAGCAGCAGGGAGACTGGCTGATGATATCAATGAAAACGCCGTTCGCATCGGGGAAGAGACGCACCGCCTCCTCAATCATGCGGCAGAGATAGTCCAGATAAGGAGTGTTGAAGCAGAGTTTTCTGAATCCCGGTTCAAGCGGGCTGCTGACCCAGCCTGCCAGCTTGCCTTCGGCTGTAATCTCCCGCCATTCCGGGTGTTCTTCCGCGGCAAGGTTGTTCACTCCGCCCGTCAGATAGATCGGGACATTGACGTTGATCTCATGGCAGGCATCCATTTGCGCGCGGAGCAGATTGAAATTGAGTCCGGGATGCATTTTCCCGACTTGTGTCGGATGATAACTCCAGCCATGATGGCATGAAGAAAAGCAGGTGATCGAATCGACATGCGCCTTTTTCAGCGTGTCCTGCCACTGTTTTTTGTCGAATTTCGCGCCGATTGACGGAATATGGGGCGAGGTGTGAAAATCCAGATGAACCTGGCGGAATCGAAGTTCTTTCATGAGAAGCCTCCTTTTTCATGGCTTGATTTGCTCTTTTTTTATTTTAAGATAAGTGTTTTCAATAGAAAATCAATGATTTTTTTATGAATAAAACCACCTATTTTATGTACTGAAAAAGCAAAATGAACCCGAAAAGGAAACAGCACGGATCAAAGTGCGGAACCGCCGGAGACGGGCTTCGCAGGGCAAAACGGTTACGGAATCCCGTTCTCCTGCCCTGCTTCGGAATTTCAGGCTTCCGCCAGCCTGCCGAACTGCGTATCATGAAGCTTCTTGTATCTGCCGCCGAGACGAAGCAGTTCTTCATGGGTGCCGGCTTCCACGATATGCCCTTTGTCGAGAACAATGATCATGTTTGCGTTCTTAATGGTGCTCAGACGGTGTGCGATGGCGAACACGGTACGGTTTGCCATGACTTTATTCAGCGCATCCTGCACCAGTTTCTCCGTGACGGTGTCAAGCGCACTGGTGGCTTCGTCAAGAATCAGGATCGGCGGATTCTTGAGGATTGCGCGGGCAATGGAAACACGCTGTTTCTCTCCGCCGCTCAGCAGGAACCCTTTCTCTCCGACAATGGTGTCATAGCCGTCCTTGTGGCGCCCATCCGTAATGAAGCGGTCCGCGTTTGCCTGCTTCGCCGCCTGAATGATCTCCTCCCGCGACGCATCGGGAACGCCGTAGGCAATGTTGTTTGCAATGGTGTCGTTGAACAGAACCGCATCCTGCGACACAATTCCGATCAGGTCGCGCAGGGAATCGGTCTTCACATCCCGCAGGTCGATGCCGTCGATCGTCACTTTTCCGCTGTTCACGTCATAAAAACGCGCAATCAGGTTCGCGATCGTGGTTTTGCCGGAACCCGTTTCCCCGACGACCGCAACCACATGTCCTTTCGGAATCGCCAGATTGATGCCGTCGAGGATTTTCTTCTGATCGTAAGCGAAAACCACATCGGTAAAACGGATTTCATTTTTGAATTCCCTGATTGCTACGGGATTTTCCTTCTCATGCAGACTCGTGTCAATATCGATCAACTGGAAGTAGCGGTCTGCGGCAGCCATGCTCCGCTGGAACTGCGCGGAAATCTTCGCCAGCGCCTTGATCGGGGCGTATGCGAGGAAACAGGGCGTCAGGAGCTGTGCCAGTTCGGTCAGGGTGACTCCCTGGCTGTAGCTGAATACGAAAAACACCAGCGTGGAGCCGACGGCGACGGTTTCCATCAGAGGCGCCATGAAAAGCTGCATTTTCAACGCCCGGTTCACGGAGTTGAAATATCTGGCATTGGTCTCCTCGAAACGCCGGACCTCCCGGTTTTCCGCATGGTATGCCTTTACGACAATGATGCCGGAAAGCACCTCGTGCATTCGCGTCACGACATCCGCGATCTGGGAGAACGAACGCCTGTAAATCTTGCGGATTTTTCTTGCGATGATCATGATCGGAAGCACGCAGAGCGGAAGCCCGATGAAAAGAATGACGGCAAGCAGCCAGTTGTTGTATTTGAAACTGGCGAGAAGAATCGCGGCAAAACAGGCGAGGATCTCCAGCGGGCAGCGCGTGGCGTCCGCAATGGAGTTCGTAATTGCCGCCTCCAGCGCTCCCGTGTCATTGGTCGAACGGCTGATAAGCTGCCCGACGTCGATCTGTCCGTAGAAGCGCATGGACTGGTTCATCATCTTCCGGAACGCTTCGTCGCGCATATCCGTCGAAACTTTTGTCCCGACCCAGCGCGTGTAGTAGTTGTTGATGAAGATGAAGAGATTGCGGATCACCCAGAGGAACACGAACCCGGCGACGAAAATCGAAAAGAACTGCCATGTCATGCTCCCCGATGCCGTTTCCGCCGGCAGGTCCAAAAGAGTCGTATTCCCGATTGAAAACACGATATCGCCGTTCCGGTAGGAGATGTGCATGTTCCATGAGGCGGGCACAATATTGTTGAGCTGTTCATCCGCTTTGACCAGCTTCTTTTCCAGCTCTCCCCGGTTGTCGGGAGTCAGCAGGATCGAGGCGACCGTTTTGATTTTTTCCTGTTCCGTGGCACCCTGTTTATTTGTGCTCTGGACGATGCGTTCCGCCATTTGCTTCTGGGGGCCCGCAAGAATATTGCTGACTCCTTTGACTTTCTCCTGAGGTTCCGTTTCCCGCTCCATGACCTGAACGATCTGCGTCGCCGTCTTTTCAACCGCCGCAACATTTTCCGGTCTGTTGGGATCGACCCCTTTCATCAGGTAAGGGATCATGAGCAATCCGCCGAACAGCGAACTGCTGGCGATGAAACCTGCCAGAATTCCTATCGTGAGACGCCATTTATAGGGTTTTGCATATCCCAGCAGACGCCAGTAATTCATGAAATCGCGTTTTCGATTGTGGTGAGACATCAGGGTTCCTTACTTTAACAAAAATTCATTTTTCCGGTTGCTTGATAACGCAATAAGATATCACAGAAACTTTTTTTTTCCATTCCCGCGCAGGAAAAAGAGAAGTTATTTCTGCCGGAGGGACTCCCCGGATCAACCTGCCGGAGATCGGACAGGAGAAAATGAAACGTTCAAAACAAAACAGGAAAAAGCCGGACTGAGTTCAGGATCTCAATATCCGGCTTTTTCCGCTTCTTTTTTTAATTCCGGTGTGCCGGAGCTTTTGCGTCACGGCACGATTTCAGGCATTTGAACCTCGTTATTCTTCAGGAGCCTGATGTATGACATTGGAGGTGAAAACACGCATATTGCCTGAGCCATACACCTCTTTGCCTTTGGAGTCGCACCGTGAAATGCCGGAACGGTTGCCGAAAGCCAGTCCTTCAGCTCCGCATACGAAATCTTCCAGAACCAGCATTTTCGGCAAGGCTGCCGCATGGAGAAACGCCAGACGGCAATAACGGTTGGCATGTTGGGAAAAACCTCCAGAAATCATGACCGAACCATCCGGGGAGAAATTGCAGAGTGTCGTCATACCCATGAATTCGCCGCCGAAACGGTTGCCGAAACAGAAAATCCTGCCGTGATTGTCAATCCAGCGGGCATTTACGCCCCACTGTTTCTCCTGGAATTTTCCTATGTCCTCGCGTCCGTTCCCGATTTTGGTTTTCGGAAGAATCGGCACCAGCAGGTTGTATTGAAACAGCAGTTCGCCGCCGCGGTTCACGAAAAGTCCCGCGTCATGCATTCTCCCGTCGTTCATGCACCAGCTCTTTTCGATTTCTTTCCGTGTCAGATCGGCGTCGAACGCGCACATGGTGCCGAGGAAACGGCTGCGCCCGATTTTGAGTTTGCTTTCATCTCCTTTTTTTGCGGCGCGCGCAAGAACCGAGGCAGAGGACTGATCCGTGAAAAGGCAAAAATCGAAAAGGTATTCCCCGTCCGGCGCGGCTTTGATCTCCACGGCATTGCGCCCGCCGGCAAATCCGATGCCTTCCCAGACATTCCGGCGGTTTCCCTGAACGCGGAAAAGCGGTCCCGGAAAATCTTTCGGCGCAAGAAACAGGGAATTGCCATATGAAGACAGCCTGATATTGTCCGGGATGGAGAGTGTCCGTCCGATCTGAATGTTGGCGGAAGGGAACACCAGAGTCACGGGAGCCTCTTTTGCGGCGGCGGCAAGAGCGGCTTCCACGGCGGCGCTTTCATCCTTGCCTTTTCCCGTCACCCCGTATTTTCCTGCATCGATCCGTTTTACAAAGACTGCATCGGGGTCAAATGAAAATTCAACCGGTTTCACTTTTGCGGACGCGGCAATCTTCTCCGGCAGCGGAGGATTCAGAAAATCACGTGCTCCGGGCGTCAGTTCGGGATCAATGTTGTCACTGCAGCCTGAAACGCAGAATCCGAAGGTAAGATCGCAGCCGAAGTTCCTGTAATGAAGATAGCTGAGCCGGTTGAGAAAATCGTCTTTCGACAAAGGTTTCCCATAACTTACCGCACGCACTGCGCGTCCGCTCGGGTCCGTCACATTGCGGATTGCGATCAGATTGGGCGATGTTCCCGCCGCAAGGGAAACAATTCCCCCTTCGGGGCAGCCCGCGCTCCTGATTCTGGAATCCGCCACCCGGATCGCCGTGCTGATATAACCGGGCTTGAGATTTGATTTTACAAGACACCAGCCGTCTGCGCCTTTGACATCGAATTCACATTCGTCGACGTAAAGAAGCGCTTTGTTTTCCACTGTTGCCGAAATATCGATCCAATACGGAGAATCCGTTTTGCTTCCGGAGCCCATGCCTTTCACATTTCGGAAGTAGACCTGGTTCATCAGCAGGAATACCGGACCTTTCTGCGCTTTCGGCGTCGCAATCCGTGAATTGCGGATGACCGCCAGATCGCATGAGAGATCCATGACACGGGCGCAGTTTGAAAAATCGCAGTTCTCGATGTCGAACAGTGTGGAATTCCAGAACTCCGAACGCCCCGGTTCTGCGGGAACGGGCGTCAGTCTGGGAACAGCCTGTGAAATCCAGCTCACCTGATATGGCGCTTTCAGCACTTTGTTTTCCACGGGAATACGGCAGACGATCGCAGTGTCCGAGGAGCCTTCGAAGCGGCATCCGTCCAGATGAACCATCGCCGTATCGGAATTCGCTGTCCATACCTGAAGTTGTGTTTTCCCGCCGCGGAGAACGAGGGAGCGAACCATCAGGCGGAATACGTTATTGAGATAAAACAGGTCCGCTTTCGGATCGCTTTGAACGATAACGGCGCCTTTTTCCCCGCGTAAACTGATTTTACGGCTCTGTGAGTCCGGTCCCGGGTAAACCAGCGGACGTGTGATTTTATAGGTGCCTGCCGGGAAATAAACTTCATTGAACGCCCCTTCCCCGCCCCAGCCGCATCCGAAACTGCCGCCCATCGTGCTGATTAAAGCGAAGGTCTCGGAATATGACGCGTTCAGCAACGCTTTCTGAATCGCGACTGTATCGTCCGCCACGCCGTCTCCCGCCGCACCGAACGACTTTACATTGAATCTGGCTCCGGAAGCGCTGAGGGTTCCCAGCAGCAGAATTCCGAACATAAAACAAATCTTTTTCATAATGGATATGGTCTCCTTTTTCAATCGTTGATACTGCCGTTGTAATCGGGATTGAAGTAATACTCAATCCTGTTCGTGGGAGCGCCGGGATTCGGGTAGTATGCCTGAAGTTCGCGGATCGGTTTTACAAGGCTTTCCGTGTGACCGTCCGCCCAGACAATATTTGCCGCCCCTGAATGACGTTCATGAACGTGTGTCCATAATGTATAATACATTTGAGCATCATAAGCGCCCATTTGATTCATGCTGTTAAAGGAGTCAGTTAACAAGAGTTTGTGCGAAGGTCCTTTTACGTTGCTGACTTGTGCCGAACCGACATATCCTCCCCAGTAATCGTATCCCCCCATGCGTCGGTTGTAACCGTAGGAAATGTAAAGATACATCCAGCCATTTCCTGGATTGTTTAAGCTGTCGTGTTCCTGCAGCGTGGCAGCATAAGAGGGCAGAGAATACTCATATTTTGTATAACTGACAATGGAGTCACAGAAATATATTTTGGACCTTGCATAACCCAGACGTGCCAGAATTCTGCTCCAGTTTTCATCATAATAAGTGTTGGCTAAACCTTGCGGATATAGCTCCGGCAGTCTTCCGGCATAATCATCTGCATAGGAATGCATTGCAAGGCCACACTGCCGCAGGTTGCTGTTGCAGGCGATTGCCCGGGCGCGTTCTCTCGCCTTGTTCAATGCCGGCAGAAGCATTCCTGCAAGAACCGCGATGATCGCTATTACGACTAGTAATACTTGTTAAAAATTTACTTATAAAAATGGTGGAGTAAGAAGATGATTCAAAAAAGATCAGAAAAAATTCGGCATGCTCCGGTACCATCATCATGGGTAACAAAACCAATTTTCCCCCCGTTGCCTTTGGATAAACCTTATAGTATTGAATGGAAAGACTCTTCTACGACTCCGCCTCACCATTACCGCTGGGTATCAGGCTGTTTGCCTGAATATGAGGGTGCTCCTAAAATTTCAACACCGTATCAAAGAGGTTTTGATATACGTCACTTCGATGTGATCGTCGCACTACTCCACCAGGAACGTTGCGGTTTGATAGATGGCAAAGGCAATTTTTATATTTCCTTTCGTGGTTTATTGAATCTGATTGATAAGGATAATTCATCCAAACAAAAACAGTACATTATAAAACTTCTGGATGATCTTTTTAATACACTTTTCCTTTTCGAGGATTTAGATAGTGGTGATGGTGTCTATGGGCGGGTGCTGGATAACATTACTATCAGATCTGATGATAAAGGGAAAAAACATCTTGTCAGTCTGCGGTTATCACAGGAGTTTCTGCGTTTCCTGAAAGAACTCAAGAAAATTGTATTCATACGTTTTGATATCAAAGTCAAAATGCCCTCGTTAATCGCACAGTCTCTTTACACTTATATTCCTTCCCGTGCAAAATTTCACTCTGCCGCCGATCCATGGAAAATATCTCTGCTCCGTTTGATTCAGGATCTTCAATTGCCAATAAAGAAATACAGGTGTAAGAGTCTTCGATATCAACTTTTCACACAACATAAACCAAACCGCCCTTCGATTTTGGAACAACTGGACGGTCAATATATCTCCAATGGGGGGAAGCTCCGGGTAAAGTTGATACCGTCTACGGATGGCGATGATTACTTTTTCTGCACTTGGGTTGAAGAATGGGAAAAAGGCGAAAGACGGGCGGGCAAGTTGTTTAATTGGTGGCTCGCTGCCAAAGGAACAGAAAAAGAATATTGGAGCCGGATTAAAAGTCGGCAGCCATTGGACAATGAAGACAGAGAATATCTTGAATCGCTCGGTTTTGATGTCTCCAAAGACAGAATGTTTTTTGAAATGGCTAAAGCGTTAGTGGCTTACCCGGAATGGAAAAGCATACTTGGAGAGATGAAATACCGGATACTACATGATGCCGAAAATAAGATACAGGAGCCATTTGCATTTTTCTGCACTTGTATCCGGAAAGCTCTTTCTCCGGATGATCCGGTATTGGGAATTGAGTTGACCGATGACGAAAGTCAGCAGGAAAAAGAAATTGAAATACTGAATCAACTGAAAGAACATGAGCAGATACCGGTATTTATCGAAAATGATACCAACGGGGCAATAAATGGATCAGGAACTGAAACGAATTGAAGTCAAAGACGGCAGTGCTTACAGCGACAAATGGCGACATTTCCGCAATGGGGAAGTGCTTGTTATTGTGCTTGGGCTGATGGGTTCGGGGCTGATGCTATCCCTTTCCAATCTTGGCTTTCCTCCTGTGCTTGTATTTGTCCTGACTATTTTGCCTTTCCTGTTGTCGGTACTTTACGTATCTTTTTTCATGTATAAAAAGCCCCCACACTACACTGGCGATTTTGTCGAAGGACTTGGTAATGGTAATCAATATCAGCCGTTTTCAAAGGCATACAGCCGTTGTCCGGATGGGATGTTCGGAAAAAATATGCTTATCTGGAACGATTTAAGCAAGTCGGGAATTTGGACATGCGGGATGGAACTTGATGTTCCGCCGTATGATTACAGCAAGAACGAATACAAGAATTATTATATGGATCGTTTGACCGTGATCCTGAACAATCTTGCAAAAGATAATATCCGTATCCAACTGTATTGGAATGTATCAAGCAATTATACGGCAGAATTGCAGCAATACCGGGAAGCAACCGAAAATATGGCTGATGGAAAATGCAAGGAATACCGGACTCTGCGGTATCAGCAGTATAAGCGTTTGGCAATGGAACGGCAACTGCGCCGCGAACGACTGCTTGTTTTCGTATCACGTCCCCTGAATCCTGGGGAAGCGATACATTGGAACTGTTCCGCCAAGGACTATGATGAATCCAGCAAACGGTTGCTTGCAGAGCTGGAAAATCTGTCTTTGAATATGTTCCGGCGTTTCCGGGCACTCTTTGAACCTTGTGAAATAAATTGTATTCCGCTGTCCGCAGACCAAATTTACCAGGTGCTGAGACAACACTTTAATCCCAGTCAAAGCCTCGCGCCGCAACTGTTTCATGACCTTGCAATACATCCTGATTTATCAATCAAAGAGCAAGTAATCTGTTCCGATCTGATACCTGCTCCGGGCTGTTCGTTTCTGCTGGATGGCAGGTATTACAATGTTTATGTCCTGAAATCGAAATTACCGCGCAGCGTGTATTTCGGAATCATCAAGGAACTGACTGATTTATACGGGGTACAGGACTATGAAATCACCGTGAATGTTATTCCGCGCGATGTAAGAATGTTATTGGAAAAAGAAGAATTTCAGGCAAAAAAACTGCAAAAGAAAACGGAACAGAAAAATGCGGATATCTCTTTACAGTTTGAACTTGCTGATCAAGCGGAACTAATCGGAGAATTACATTCGGAGCGGCACATGCCTTTGGAAGTGCAATATTTTATCGTTGTAAATGCGTCAAGTGTCGCGGAATTGGATATCAAACACAATTCTATTGCCGGAGCAATAGGACGCATCGGCATTGATTATTACCGACTGCAATACCCGCAGTCGGCAATCAATGCATTCTTTCAGGCTACTCCCGGCTGGATGTACGGAGGTCGCCCGAAACATTGCTTCAAAACTTTGGATAAATATCTGGCTCCATTACTGCCTATATCAAGCACCTACACAGGGTGTTTGAATTATGCGGAAGCCTTGTATCTCGGAGAACAGCATAATCTGGTCGGGGTAAAACAGTTTGCCCGTGACATCCGGCAGGACTCCGATCCGCAACACTGTATCATATTCGGCAAGACCGGCAGCGGAAAATCCATATTGACGGAAGACCTGATTATGCAGACTCATGATTTTTATGATTATAGTTGTATCATAGACTACGGCTTATCATATGCCGCGCTTGCAAGACAGCTTGGTACAGCTCCAATTGTGCTTGGTCCCTCATCCAGCGTGACAATCAATTATTTTGACACGCGCGGTTTGCCATTGACCGGTGAACATCTATCTCTTGTTGCGTTGATTCTGCGTGTCATGTGCGACAATCAGGCATCAGACGGAATGCTGATGCGGTATCTGAAACCATACTATCTGCTGTTTGCGGAACAATGGCTGGAGGAGCATCAGGAACTGTGTCAGGAACTTGCCACCATAGCTTGCCTCGTTGAAAAATATCTCGCTGAACGTATCTGCGATGATGAGATCGAAGCGTGGGAAAAGGCATCTGCGGAATGGCGGAGCAGTCCATTGCAGACGGATGAAGTTAACTTATTCATGTATGACAACAGGGAGAAAGTATTATTTCAGTGTTTTGCCCGGATGAGTCCGGAAGAGTATCCCACTCATTCACAGTTTGTGAATCATCTCCGGGCAAAACCGTTGCCGGAGGAAGAAGACCTGAAACGGTTACAGGAAGTAACCGACAGTTTGGATTTATGGAGGAAAGACGGGAAAAACGGACGTCTTTTCGATGGTTATACCAATATTGAAATGGATGGTAAATTTGAATATTATGAACTGTCCTCCGTGCCATCAAACGATCCAAATTACAAGTTTGCAGCCGGAGCTCTAATTCAGATGGCGGCAATGCGAAAAATAGAGCGTATGGATCGTAAAAAGAAAAAGCGTTTGATTATTGATGAGGCAAACAGCTTTTTTGAAATCCCGCAGGGTGCGAAAGTTGCGGAAGCGGCTCTGACAAAGTTCCGAAAACACCGGTGCCCGACTCTGATCAGTTTCCAGCAATACGAAATGTTGAATCAAACGGGCGTGCAGGAATCATTGATATCCAATATACACCAGTATCTTCTAATGGGACAGTCGGACAGAAATGACGTGGAACGATTGGGAGAGGCTTTGGGATTATCCGATACTGTAAAGGAAGCAATTCTTGCATTTGAAACACCCGCAAACATGCTCCCGGAAAATCGGCATTCAGCTTTCGTCCAGGTATTGAAGCGCAAAGGATTGACTGCGGGAATCGGACGGAATTATATGACGCCGGAACTTTTAATGATTTTAGGTTCAAATTAATAAACAACAGGAGACATATGAAATGCAAACGGATCTGCAACAGGAAAGAAAAAAACGGGATAGCCGCATAAGGCGGAATTTTGGAAAATGGTATTGGAGTCTGGTATTTCTTTTCCTGCCGGGTATCCTCTCGGCGGCGGCAGACTTTAAGACAGGACTTTCCAAAGGGCTGGGAGTAGGAGTATTGCTGTCATTCTGTATGTGCGTGTTTTTCCTGATCGAAGGAATTTGGAACTACAGAAACGGCGGTAATTACGGCAAAGACATCATCGGGCTGATCGTGTCAGCCGGTGCATTTGCTCTTGTAACAATGCTGTTTACCGCATTTGGTTTGAGCGGTGCCGCAGTCGATCCAACATTCAACTAACATAATGGAGGTGTATGATGCGTAAGTATTTGTTGATACTATTGTGTCTTTGCTCTTTTTGTAGTTTTTCAGAGGTCTTTACCGAGTCAAAAACTGTATCGGGTGGACCTTGGTATTTTTCATATGGGTCAGAATATATTAATTGTGGGGCACCTGATTCTCACATTACTTATGGATACAATGCAGAGTATGAACTAACATCCTGTGATTTTTCAAGTGATGCAGGTATTACATTGGAGTCATACAGCTGCGCTGGTGATTCCGGGTATACTACAGTATATCTTAAAATGCCCTTTTCCGGTGACAATTGGGATCCTAACATGACCTGTACCGTTACGCTTACTTGGACAATAAAAACTTGTCCTGACAGATCGGACTGTATTCTTAAACGTTGTCCGACTTGTTCGGCATTTTATTGTGAAAGACACGATATACACACATGTTCCTGCCCTCATCAGCCCGACTGCAATCTTGTAAACTGCCCGACTTGTTCAGAATCCTACTGCGAAACTCATGGTGAGCATACCTGTTCCTGCCCTTATGCGGCAGATTGTAATCTGACAACCTGCGACCATTGCGGCACGGAATACTGTGCTACACATGAAGACCACGATTGCGGATGTATGCCAGTAACCTGTGACCATTGCGGCACGGAATATATGTGTCAGCATGACGATTCTGATCACGATTGCGGTTGTGAGCCAATGGTCTGTGATCATTGTGCAGCTACACTATGCCAGCATGAATGGGATGATCACGATTGCGGATGTGTATCTATAACCTGTGATCATTGCGGTGTGGAATATCTGTGCCAACATTTCCCGGACAATCATGAATGCGGGTGTTTTTTTAATATATGTCAGCATTGCGGTGAAGAGTGGTGTCCGGTGCATGATGGTGAACATTTTTGCCAGGGCGACTGCAATTATGTGACTTGTGATCACTGTCATGACACTTATTGTACAACTCATGAGGGAGCACACTCCTGTTCCGGCTGTAATAACACAACTTGCTCGAACTGCGGAACAACTTACTGTTCAGCCCATGAGGTGCATTCGTGTGAAGATTCTCCTGGACCTCCTGACCCCGATGACGGTGACGGAAATCCCGGAACAAATCCCGGAACAAATCCGCCAGACCCGACGATACCGCCTGATCCAGAGACCCCTGACCCAACGCCGGACAATCCCGATCCGACGCCGGACAATCCTGATCCAACACCGGATACCCCCGACCCCAAGCCAGACAATCCTGATCCGACACCGGATACTCCCGATCCCAAGCCGGACAATCCCGATCCCAAGCCGGACAATCCTGATCCGACACCGGACAATCCCGATCCCGGTGATGGCGACGGCGGAAACACCGGCGGTACGGTCAATCCCAATCCCGGCGATGGCGACGGTGGTACTGGCGGCGGCAGTACCGTAACTCCTCCAAGCGGCGGGGATGGTGATTCCGGCAATACTGGCGGCGGGAATACCGGCGGCGGAGATACGGATATCGGAGGCGGAAACACCGGCGGCGGTACGGTTAATCCCAATCCCGGCGATGGCGACGGTGGCACTGGCGGCGGCAGTACCGTAACCCCTCCGAGCGGTGGAGACGGTGATTCCGGCAATACTGGCGGTGGAAATACCGGCGGCGGAAATACAGATATCGGAGGTGGAAACACCGGCGGCGGTACAGTCAATCCCAATCCCGGTGACGGTTCCGGTGACACTGGCGGCGGCAGTACTGTAACTCCTCCGAGCGGCGGGGATGGTAATTCCGGCAACACTGGCGGCGGGAATACCGGCGGCGGAGATACGGATATCGGAGGCGGCAACACCGGCGGCGGTACGGTTAATCCCAATCCCGGCGATGGTTCCGGTGGCACTGGTGGCGGCAGTACTGTAACTCCTCCGAGCGGCGGGGATGGTAATTCCGGCAACACCGGCGGCGGGAATACCGGCGGCGGAGATACGGATATCGGAGGCGGTACAGTCATTGAACCAGGCGATGGCGACAACTCCGGTGGTGGTACTGGCGGCGGCAGTACCGTGACTCCTCCGGGCGGTGGAGACGATGATTCCGGCAATACTGGTGGCGGAAATACCGGTGGGGGAGATACGGATATCGGAAATGGCAATATTCCCGGCGATGATAATGGCACCGAAAACAATACTGGCGGTGGAAATACTGGTGGTAGCGGATCTGATGACGATACAACAATCATTCCTGATGATACAGATGGAGTAATCTATCAGCGTGACGAGGATTACAGTATACCACTGTTGATTTACATGACAGGTATGGGGCTTGGTCTTGGCAGTTCCGATGGCAAGGAAACGACAAGACAGGTATATCCGGATGACAATAGCAGGAATGCCGGTCAAAGTCGCGGTAACGGTAATCCTTACCGTGCGAATATCAAGGTGCTGAAATGATCAAGATCATACTGATGCTGTTTTGTCTGATGTTGCTCTGCTGTGCTTGCAGTAATCTGAATGTTGGTGTTGCTCCGGTTTTGAAAGCCGGGGCTGCGGCGGCTACCGGTTATGCGGCATATGAGATTGCTCCGGATGACTGGACACAATCGGAAAAAACCGCCCTCGGTTTTGCCGCTGCCGGTGCGACCTGGATTTTAGGCGAGATTGTGGAGGGCAAAATCACAAAAGACAAGGCGGAAGCCTACGATGCCGGTTTTGCCAGCGGTCGTGCTTATGGTGCACGGCGTCAATATGAAATCATACAGCAGATGCAGAAAAGTGCCGGTGCGCGTGGGCGCACAAAAGTTTATGCGATACCGGCTCCATCTCTGCCGGGAGTAAATCAGGTGGAACATGATGTTTATCTGGAGGTGCAGGAATGACTTGTCTGGGGAATAAAATGCGAATATTTCTTTTTCTTCTTTTTCTGTCGGTTTCTATCACAGCTTTTGGACAAGTCCAGGCGGTCTATGATGCGACCGTGCATCAGCAGTCGATCATCAACCATGAAGCTCTGGTAAGATCACATGACAAGACAAGGGCTTGGTTATCTACAATACTGGAACAGGACAAGATTGCCACGATGGAAATTTATAATACGAAAGTGGATGTTAATAAAAAGCTTGACGAAACGACAAAGAAACTTGAAGATAAAATTGGTGATCCGACGAAACTGAAAACACATGTTGCGGAAGTTGCCCCGGGGCAACTGTATGAAAACAAATCTCTTGCGGAAATCCGGGCGGAAGGAATCAACAATAAAAAAAACAGTAATTACAATGCAAGCCAACTGTATGGCGACGATAAGAAAGGGGGAGCTGCCGGACGTGTCGGGGAAGCCGCCTATGTGAATTATGAAAATGTGCTGTTGAAATCCAGCAGCGACAAATTAGCGCTATACCGTAAACGGGAGGCTCTTGCCGCCTATCTTGATTCGACAAAGAATCTTGTTGAGATCGAAAAAATCAAGGCGGGAATTGCGCTGATTGATTCGAGGTTGCAAAGCCTCTACGAGAATGAGAAAAATGCGGCTCTGAAAGTACTCGCAATCAAAACAAGAAATGATCTGAACAGAGAAATAAAAGAAGATCAGTATAGCGATGCGATACCGGTGGCATCGCAAGCCATGTCGGAACGGATGGTAGATAATTTTAAGAATCTTGGAAAAGAGGACAAGAAGAAATGACGGAATACATGAATGCCTTGATTGCTCAAATGCGGTATATCGCATTTGCTTCCATCGCACTCGCGTTGACGTTCGACTATGGAATATACCGTGAAATCGGCTTCAAACGTCTCTGCTATATGATTGCTTTGATTGCAGCCATTGCCTCTTATAATACGATAGTCGATACAGGAACGGCAATGTTTGCATCCGCAAAAGAAAACGCCAGGACAGAGTATTATACGACGATGCGGTCTGTGCGTCAGGCGATTGACAACGGCAAAAAAGAAGCATCCTGGTTCGAACGTAACATACTTTATTACCTGGTCTATCTGCTGTTGGGGGTTTGCGATGTGCTCGCCTGGTTGTCCGATCAGATACAAAGATGTATTGTCGTGTTATATAAAGTGTGCTGTCCCGTTGCCTTGGGACTCGCTGCCTGGCGCTCCCTCTCCGGTATTGGAATCAAATTTGCAACTGGTACATTATGGCTTTGCATGTGGTCAATCGGCACAGCGATAGCAGATCTGCTGATAGGAGAAATTACGATTGCCGCTTTAGGGAAAGCCGTTTTAAGTGCCGGTTCCAGTGCCGCTGGCGCCGCTGTTGCCGGCGGGGTTGCGTTGGGACCGGCATTGCTTGTCGGAGTGCTTATCGGTCTGGTTGTGGTCGTTGTATCCATGGTGATCTTCTATATTACGATTCCATTCATGATGTACTCTCTTGTGACTGGTGGCGATTTGGGACAGGCTGCCGGTAGTGCGATGAGATCGGCAGTCTTCGGCGGTGCGGCTGCCGGACTTGCCGTGCATAGAAGTTATTCAAATGCAAAAAACAAATCTGTTAATATAGAATCGTCGTCAGCTGCACACTGCAACGGCACACCTGATGGTGCATACCCTTTTGCCGAGGCAGACAATATAACGGCAAATACGAACGGCATGATGTCCGATCTGGCTGATAAGCAACTGGCAAAATCCAAAGCAAGAAGGACGCAAACATGAATTATTTCAGGGATAATTATACACAACTGAATACCCTGCGTGTCATGCTGGTGATTTTTGCCCTGATTGCGGTTGTGGCTCCGATTGTAACACTGTTGATCCTGCAGGAAGAGAAAAAAGTGTTGATCATGGATCAGGGCGGCAATTACCATCTTGCGGTGGCATCCAGTTTTGCAGACGCGAAAAAACTGCATATTGCCTGTGCAAAATCAGCGGCGATTGCCTTGCTGACACGGACTCCCGCCGGGGTGCTTTATCCGGATCTGCTGAAACAGTCCTTTACGGTTGATTGTGATGATTGGCTGCGTAAATATTTTGATGAGACGAAACCGGAATTTGAATTGAAAAAAATGCGTCAAATAGCGGAAATCAGAAAACTGCAAATTCTTGATCAAGGCAACGGTCGCTATGTGGCGCATATCAAGGTCTATCTGACAAGAGCCTGCGAATACCAGGGCATTACTTTTGTCGAGACGGCAGAAGCTCTGCTTACGTTTACCATGGCGGAAAATCCGGACATTGCAGCGAACGGGCGGTTACCGCTGGTAACATATCAGATACTCCGCTGTGACATTCGCAAAACGGGAGAAAAGCAACAATGAAAAAACTTTTTCTTTTCTTTTTCCTGTTGAGTCTTGTTTTTCTTTGTCTCGGCAAAGAAAAAGAAAAACGAATTGCTTTTTACGAGCTGGATAACGAGCGTATCTACAAGATTCCGGTCTATCTGAATAAAGGCGTCACAACCATTATGTTTCCTGCGGAAATAGAGGCGATACATTCGGCAAGTGTTGCCCTGAACACGGTTCCGGACAACAGTAATCCGGCATTCCTGATGGCTTATACGCCCGGAAAATATTATTTCAGCATCCGGGCGCTTCGTTTGAAAGCACAAGGATTGCTGAATATCGTTTATCAAGGCAAAACGTATATCATTGAGATTTCAGAAAATGAGGAAAATGCCTTGAGTTCCGTCACATTCAATGGCGGTGGAGGGGGCGGATATCTGAACCGCCGTGGCAATGGGTATGCCGTATCGCCCTATCTGCTGAAAAGTCTGATGGACAAGGCGAAAGCCTGGGATGTTCTGATAAAAAAATATCCGAATATGAGTGTGGATGTGACAATCAGCACGGAGCGGCGCGTATCGGATTACGAACATATCCAGTGTTCAATCCAAAAAGTATGGCGCTTCAACAGATATGATGCTTTGGTTTTCTATATCGAGCTTAAAAATAAAACCGACAAAATATTGTATTACAACCCTCGTGAAATTGCCCTCGCAGTTGGTGATCAGAAATGTTTTGTGTCTTTGGTGGACGCCTCCGGAGAAATGCCGCCTGATTCAACAACTTTTCTGTTCTGCGTTATCACGCAAAGCAGTATGGGAGTGCGCCAACTATCGCCCGAAAACTATTGGCGGGTCTTGCTCTTCGCCCAGGAACAGAAACGGAACAGGGAGCCGTAAAAAATGCCGAAAATCAACTTACATAATCTGGTAATGTCTCCTGTTGCGCGGATGATCCTGTTTTTTCTGTTTCTGATTGCCATTGTCGCCATATTTTTTGCGGTGCATAACCGAAAGGAAGAGATCAGGGACAAGGCGGCAGTATTACACCAGGCAAAAGAATATACCTATGAAGCCCCCATACAGGAATACAGGGAACAGCAAAAGCCCAAAACACTGAAAATGATAGAAATGACTCCGGAAAACAATTCGGAAAAACAAGCAGAATCCCCGGAATTCCCCAAGATGGATTTTGCCCGTCCGGAACCGACCGTTCCACTGCGAAATTCAGGTCAAAGGAGTATTGCGCGACGACCGGCAATACCGCGCGGCTCCATTCAGCAGCCAAAGGTTTTAAGACCCGTGATACTGCCGATCAATCTTTATACAAAGACCGATCAAGCATCAACAGTTGTGCCGGATGACAAAGACATTGCACCTTATGGTCGTCTTTTGCGTTGTGAGCTTGTCGGCACGATATCAACAGGATCGCTTCAGACTCCGATCCGCGCACTGGTAACAGAAAGTTTGTGGTGGAATGGAGTGGAAATCATACCTGCCGGGGTGGAACTGCATGGAATGGTGTCAGGATCTCCGTCCCGTGACCGGATCGGAACCAGTTCCTCATGGATCGCAGTATATCCGTTTCTGGATGAACGATCCGCATATCAGATGCAGTTAACCGGCATTGCCCTGGACTGCAACCGTACAGAAACGAGCTGGGGAGAATCGGACGGGACAGCGGGTATCCGCGGCAGAGTCGTAAGCAATGCCGACACCGCACGGGTGATGGGGTATATCGCGTCTTTCATATCCGGTATGGGTTCCGGGCTGGTGACGGAAACAGACCGTTATATCGGAAATACAACACAGATAACAACGGGGGGAACATGGAAAGACGCATTGGGAAAAGCCCTTGCAAATTCTGCGGAAAAAATTGCAACGGACATGCTGCGTGAAGCATCAAGAGATGTGTATTATGTGGTCGCGGAAGCTGGAACGGAATTTTATATCTATGTCCAGGAAATCATTGATCCGTCAAAAGCGGCGCGCGGCAGGATGGAAAATACTGTCACAAGTGTATCAAATACTAAAATGACCAGACCCAATAGAGAGGTAAGAAGATGAGAATCATGATAACGGCATTTTTGTTGTGCGCTTTGCTGACCGGCTGCCGGTCGGGTAAGGAAAAGCAGGAAGAATATGATGCGGTACATCCCGACGTGGCTGGTTCCGCCGTGCCGCGCGGCAGTATGGATACTGTGCGTGGAGGTCAGCAGGTCAGAGTATATCAGACGGGACGTTATGTTGATCCCAATAATCCAAATCTCATGCATGAGGCAAGTACACTGTATGTACTCGCTGATTCCGGCGTGTGGAATACATCTCCGAACTATGCGCCGCTTGATCCGAGACACAACCGCAGTATCACCGTGTCCGCACCTTTGACTGCGGAAAAACAGCTTGAAATACAGGAACTCCGGAAAACGAATGAGATCATGCGGCGTCTAGGCAATGAACTGATCCGGACAAAGGAACGTCTGAAAGAATCCCTGGAGCGTACAAATACACTTGAAAAGTGTATCGTTGAACAAGGAGACGCCTTGCAGAAAAAAATTGAGGAATATGAAGCCAGAAACAAGCTCCAGGCAAAACGTCTGTCTGAGCTTGAATTGAAATTGGAATCGAATCGGGGATTTCGCAGCAGACAGATAAAATAGGAGTTCAAAATGAGTCAGGAAGTGAAGCTGGTCAATCTTGCGGAGTTTACAAAACGGCATTACGGTTTTCAGGAAACGGAGAAATCGACTAAGAATTCTCCATGCCTGAAAAATCCTGCCGGAGACGTGATTGTAGTCAAATATCAACAAAACGGGGTAAATACTTTTTTCTGCCCGAAGGACAATCAAAAAGGCGACATTTATAATTTTGTAATGTGGCAGGAACATTGTGATTTTAAAACTGCCGCGGCAAAGATAGATAATCTGCTTGGCTTAGCCTCGATACAAGGCAATCCGATTCCACAGGAAAAACGGGTGGCAAAGGTGTTTGATGTCAATGCGGCCACACAACTCAAACCGGTACAGGAACATGCCTATCTGGAGTCACGCGGCATTGACAATGCGATGCTGATTCATGGACGTTTTCGGGGCACGGTTCTGACAGATGAATATCACAATGCGGTATTCCCACACTGCCGGAACGGAAAAATTGTCGGGTATGTGAAGAAGAATTATAAATTCAATGGTTTTTCGGAGGGCGGGGAAAAACTGCTTTGGAAAAGCAATCAATTTCCCGGCGATACCCGGCTTTGTGTAACCGAAGCGGCGATAGATGCTCTGTCACTGGCGGTATTAATGCGCGAAAGTCCGAAACATGCTGAACAGATGTATCATACCCGTTTTGTCAGCATTGACGGCGGTTACAGTCCGGAAGCGGAAGCGATGCTGAAACAGGAAGTTGCCGCCCTGCCGAGAGGTTCCGTCATTGAGGCGGCATTTGACAACGATGAACAGGGACGCAGATACTGCGAAAAGCTGGCGAATATCTGTATGGAGTGCGGACAGGTTTATGCGGAAAATATACCGTCGAAACGCAAAGACTGGAACGAAGTCTTACAGGCATATCTGAAGCGGGAAGCGGCAAAAGCGCAAGTTGCGGCGGCTTATCCCTGCACCCCGGCTATGCCTCCCTCGGAACCGCGCAAAATCTCCCAGAAGCAGCGGGGCAAGATCCGGGGACTGATAAAGAACGGATATCTGACACCGATTCCGGAAGAAAAAATAGATCGGATGACCGGCGGCGAGGCTTGGCAAACCATTGCAGCCGGTATGGAACGGGCGCGAAAAAAAGAAACTGTACCCGGCTATACTGCCCTGGAAAAAGAAGCGGAGGAGGAGCAAGCCCCTCCGCGGCGCGGAATGCATATGTGACAGAGGAGGATGAAATATGAACTACGCACTGGAATTCAACCGGTTATCTCCGTTCGAGCTGGAACTTGTGAAACGTGCGGCATTGGCGCAAAACACAATGGAATATCTGCGGCTGCTGCATATGCAGCAGATGATCCGTGTGGAAAATCAGTCAGCAAGTATGTATCTGGCATCGGCGATCAAATCAAATCCGGAGCTGCTGAATATGGCAAATATTGTCTTGGAATTGAAAAAACAGAATGAATATATCGCATATAAACAGGAACGGCAGCAGGAGAATGTAGCAGAGAAAGAAATAAAAGCCGAAAAGATCTCCTCACAGGAAGAAAAAGCCCGACAGGTCGGACTACTGACCGCATTGCGTTGTGCGATTGACATTGCCGTTTACAAGGCGAAAGCCGCCAGCATTGCACTTGGCAACGATTATTTAAGACGTACAGTGAAACACTTGCAGAAAGTCCAGAAAATGATGGAAGAAGCGCAGAAGCTGGACGCGGAATATACCTCATTGAAACAACAGAAAACGGAACTCAAACAGGAACGGCAGGAAGAAAAAAAGATGGTGCCGAATAATGCGGAAAAGACGTTTTTCCGGGAAGAGTTCTCCGACCAGGTAAAGCAGAAATACAAAGAGGCATTTGAAAAACATACGGAAAAGCAGAAATCAAAAAATGAGTTGAATTCTGTGGTCGCTTCGGAAAATGAGGCAGCAAAACAAGAGAGTTCGGAAACGTTGGAAGAAGCTTCTATTGAATCTTCGAAAGCAATGGAGCCGGAAGAAAAAGCGGAAGAAGTCAAGCCAAACGGAATACACATGTAAAGGAGGATTTACCATGTCTGTTTTTGAAAGAATCAATGCCATCCGGAAAATGCTGAATGTCCCGGAAGAAACCGAGCCGTTGCAACTCTCCAGCGGAGAAATTATTTATCCCTGGGATTTGATTGACGAACGCGGCAGTCAGATCAGTATAGAAGAGATTCCGGAAGATGTACTGGAACACTGTTATAACCGTTTCCTCGAATGGAATTGTCCGGAGGAATACAAAACAGAGGGGCATGCAATATGAAAAAGAAATACTATCAGATTGAATATAAGAAAATCCGAAAGGTTGCCCCTGTCTGCATTGATTATCAGCGACATCAGACAATTAGCATTCAAGGGCAACTGTCTGCTGAAAATCCTGCCATTCAAACCAAGGCGCCGGTCATCCGGATTGAGTGTAAGGTCTCTGCTTCCTTTTTGATGAGTGTTTAGGAGGTATTTGCTATGAACATACCGGAAAAAGCACCTTGGGAAATGACACGGGAGGAAATTAACCATGTCTTTCTTCGACTTGCTGAGAACATCCAACATTGCGATATGATGTACCGCGCATGGCAGTTTGCCCGTCCTGCCGAAGTCACCGGAAAAGATGCGGCGGAAAAAAAGATGAATTTCAATCTGGAACTTCATTATCGGAAGCAGGAACTGGAAAAAGCGGAAAAACTGCGGCAGCGTTACAGTCCGCTGCGTCATAAACTGATGATACAGGAAGCCGTCAAAGCAGGGAAAAAAATACCGGATGCAGTTCTGAAAGAATATCCCGATCTTATGGCAGCGGGTTTCCGAGAACAATATTTGACAAATGAGGCGGAGAAAAAAGAAGATTTTATAAAAAGCCATTTTATCTTTGCCGCAGTCCCACCGCCGCAGAAACAGACGGATACAATGTCACATTCCAAGGACGGTATAAAAAATGAGCCGGAAGTGGAAAAACAGTCAAAAAGCCAGAAGATTCTTGCGGAAATTAATGCAAGTATTGAGCAACTGGCGAAAAATATTGAAGCTCCTGAAACGGAACAAACCATAAAAAAATGGCTGGCATACCAAAGTAATTTCCATACTTATTCGCTCAACAATACCTTTTTTCTTTATCAGCAGGCGATGAATCGAGGGACTGACATCAGCGATGTGCTGCCGTTCCGAAAATGGGTTGCATTGAAAGGGGACAACGGGGAAAAAGTCAGTATCCGAAAAGGAGAACGTGCCTACCATGTAATTTGCCCGGTGGAAAAGAAGGTTTATGAAAAGGATGAAGACGGCAAATACAAATTGGATGAGAACGGAAAACCGATCCAGGCACGAGACCCGAAAACGGGAGAACCTTTGACTTACTTATGGTACACCGTCGGATGTGTTTTTGATGTATCCCAAACCAATGCCCGTGAGATCGGTGCGGTCAAAGAATTGGATTATAAGGGGAAAGCGGTACCCATCAATCCGGAAACCGTGCAGGAAGTTGCACAAAGAATTACCGAAAAATTCGAGATACCGGTCTATTTTGAGAATGAGCCGATGATGAAAGCCGGAGGCTGGTACACTCCCCATACTCATTGCATCGTCATCAATACGGCAGTCACAAAAGAAGATGCCCACCAGTTGGGCACCCTCTTCCATGAATTGGGGCATGCTCTGATTCATGGACGGAAGTCACCACAATATGACCGGCGGTTAAAAGAAGGACAGGCGGAAGCCTTTGCCTATGCAGCGTCTTCCGCATTTGGAGTTGAGCGCAACAGTCAACTGTACATCAAAAGCTGGATCGAAAATGAAGTGCCTTTGCAGGATGTTTTGAAAGATATCTCCTCACATGTCCAGAAAGCCTTTAAAGAGCTTGATCTTGCAGAACTCGCCGCACAGAATCTGGCAAAAGCCCAGGCAGAAAGTCCGGAAAGAAAATCCGCCTCGGAAATACCTTCGGCTGTTCCGGAAACAGCAAATCAGGTGGAACAAGCTCAAAAAACGATTGAGTCCATTAGAGTGGAGCTTTACAACAGTATGCTTGCGACAAGTAATCCTGCGGTCTTCGCCGCTCTGCGTTATGTAGAAAATGCTCCGGAGGAAAAGATTGCAGGGCTTTACAGCGTACTGAAAGAAGCGAGGAGCGATAATCTTTCCGAAGCACAAACCGGTGCCCTGCTGGAAATGAAAATCCGCGAAATCAAGCAACGGGAACAACGGCGGATTGTTCCGGAAGAAAACACCGCACAAATGACATTCGGATTCTGATGTCATTAAGCAGGAGAAATTTTATGACAGATGCGCAACAGAAAAAAATCGTTGAACTTTTGGAAAAAGGGCATACCCAACAGGAAATTGTAAGAGAAACAGGTCTATCACGTGGTAGTATTTACCGTGTCATAAAGGCTTATAGGGATAGCTTGAATGCTTCTAAATCCAAATTGGATGATTTTGAAGACGAGCAAAACAGCGATGCCGACTCTGTTGAAAATACCATTCCCGATGATAAGGATTTATCGCCCGGTGATTTCACCGATGATTCAAATGAAATAAAGGAGCAACAAACTAATATGTTACCGCTTTCAGAGGAACCAATGGCTTCTATTCCTGAAAGTGGTTTTTTGAAATCAATAGAACTGCTCGGACAACTGAACCGTGAACTGATGCAGAACAGCATGGGTAATTTTGATAAGGCTGTCCGGGCAATGGAAGAAATGTTGGAACGGTTTCAAATGTATGACAGCGCCGGACTTCGAAGTGCTGTTGAAGAAGTAAATGCTTTGATTGAACCTCTCCATGCTGTAAGTCGGAATGAACAGAACAATCTCCCGCTTCGGACAGCAGTATTTTTTATTGTTCTGTTGCTCTTTTTACTTACCGGCTTTATTTTCGGTCTCGGCTCTTATTCTCTCTTTGCCCGCTATACATTCGGGATTCTCTTGGCAATCAATGGTATTCTCCTGGTGCTGTTGTTTGTAATCCGGAAATGGCAAAGTAATGATTGGTTCGCATGGATCGCCGCAAACAGTGTGCTTGCTCCGGTTTCTCTGTTTACCGGTTACTATCTCGGTTTGATGGATTGGCTGGTGCTTGAAAACTGGCTGTTGACATTTCTTCTTTTTCCTGTCGGTTGCCTCATTGCATTACCTTTTGCCATTTGGAGACGTAATAAATGAAAAAATTTCTTTGTGCCGTCTTTCTTTTCTTATGTGGAATGTTTGCCGGTCTTGCCGCATTGCTGTATCTGCCGGAACCATGGGATGCGTGGATTGGTTATTCTTTGGCGGTATTCACCGTCTGCTTTCTATGTTATCCGAAAAAAAAAAGAAAAAA